>TARA_R110001606_G_scaffold71247_17_pt1 | contig 159916 bp, 152 predicted proteins | sample TARA_R110001606 | Tara Oceans TARA_R110001606 (sample SAMEA4398315) | marine metagenome | biome: Polar Biome; feature: [SRF] surface water layer (ENVO:00010504); material: water (ENVO:00002006), including particulate matter (ENVO:01000060) such as... | depth 5 m | reverse complement strand
CTCCGGCGTGACAGGCCGGCACTCTAACCAACTGAGCTACACCCGCGTATTCCCGGCGCGGCGCTGGATGCGTCGCGGCGAGGGGCGTCGTTTAGGCGGGTGGCACTCGCACTGTCAAGCGCGCTGTCGGTGATTTCTCCAGGCTCTCGGGGGCGAACATCCGGGGCGGGACGGCCTGCGAACCATTCTCAATAAAATCCTTTATCAGCATGGGTTTGAACCCCGGCGGGGTTGGGGCTAGAAAGCGCCGAATCCGCTACCTCCCTGGCGGCCGAGGTCTTCTCGAATGAACGCATTTCTTCTGGAATATCTGCCGATCGTTATCTTTCTCGGGATAGCGACGGCGCTGGGCCTCGGCTTCATGCTGGCGGCCTGGGTGCTCGCGCCCAAGAATCCCGACTCTGAAAAGCTGTCGGCCTATGAGTGCGGCTTCAACGCCTTCGATGACGCACGGATGAAATTCGATGTCCGCTTCTATCTGGTGTCGATCCTGTTCATCATCTTCGACCTCGAGATCGCCTTCCTGTTTCCCTGGGCCGTGTCGATGTTCGACCTGTCCAAGGGCGGCATGGTGTTCGCCTTCTGGTCGATGATGGTGTTCCTCGGTGTGCTGACGGTCGGCTTCATCTACGAATGGAAGAAGGGGGCGCTGGAATGGGAATAGTCACCAACACCACGCCGCTGATCGGGGCCGGCAACCAGGGATCGTCGCCCGTGAGCTTCGGCCAGGGTGCGCGCGCCACGGTCGAGGGCTATGATCCGAAGCTGCACGACAAATTCTTCGAGCAGGTCAACACCGAACTGGGTGAGCAGGGTTTCCTGACCACCTCGCTGGACGACGTCATCACCTGGGCCCGGACCGGCAGCCTGATGTGGATGACCTTCGGCCTGGCCTGCTGTGCCGTGGAGATGATGCAGGCATCGATGCCGCGTTTCGACATGGAGCGGTTCGGCATGGCCCCGCGCGCCAGCCCGCGTCAGTCCGACCTGATGATCGTGGCCGGTACCCTGACCAACAAGATGGCCCCCGCGCTGCGTAAAGTATACGACCAGATGCCAGACCCGCGTTACGTGCTGTCGATGGGTAGTTGCGCCAACGGCGGCGGGTATTATCATTATAGTTACAGTGTAGTTCGCGGTTGTGACCGAATTGTACCTGTAGACGTCTACGTGCCCGGCTGTCCGCCGACGGCTGAGGCGTTGCTGTACGGGCTGCTGCAGCTGCAGAAGAAGATCCGCCGCACCGGGACCATCAACCGATGACCACCGAAGCCCGTATCGCGGTCCGCGAGGCCGTGCTGACCCCACTGGGGGCCGAGATGGTCGGCGAACTGGGCGTCGACGCCCAGGTGGCGTTCGGCGAGCTGAATCTGGTCGCCCACCGCGATCGCATCGTCGAGGTGCTGACCGCCCTGCGCGACCGCTTCGGTTTCCAGCAGCTGCTGGACGTCTGCGGGGCCGACTATCCTGACCGGGTCGAGCGGTTCGAGATCGTCTATCATCTGCTGTCGATGACCCGGAACGTGCGCGTACGGGTCAAGGTGGCAACCGACGAACAGGCCCCGGTGCCCAGCGTCATCGCCGTCTATCCCTCGGCCGGCTGGTTCGAGCGTGAGGCGTTCGACATGTATGGCGTGCTGTTCTCGGGCCATCCGGACATGCGCCGGCTGCTGACCGACTATGGCTTCCAGGGGTATCCGCTCCGCAAGGACTTCCCGATGACCGGGTATGTCGAAGTGCGTTACGATGAGGAGCAGAAGCGGGTTGTGTATGAACCTGTCAAACTGACTCAAGAGTTCCGGAACTTTGATTTCCTGTCGCCGTGGGAGGGAGCCGAGTATCCGCTTCCCGTCCTGCCCGGTGACGAGAAGGCGGGATGATCGACAATGAACAAGGCAGCTGTACGCTCGGCCTCTTCCTTCTTCCTGGTGACCTTCTCGACGGCGTTCCTGTTCACGCTGGGCGCGCGGATGACCGGCTGGTTCACGCGCGCGCCGGTGATCCCGGCCGAGCAGACCCAGTCGCTGGGTATCGCCATCATGATCGCCGTCGTCTGTCTGGCGGTTGGAGCCGGCATCCGGCGGCTGTCGGCCGGCGAGCTGCAGAGCGCGCTGCTGGGGGCTTCGGCCATCCTGCTGTCGACGCCGCTGGCCATCGCCGTACTGACCGGCGACTGGCAGCTGTCGACCGCCGCCGTGTCGAGCATGGGTCTGCTGACGCTGGTGCTGGGCTGGGTCGTCGCTCTGGCCCGGCACCCCAAAGGTCTGGACGAGGAACTGACTGATGGCTGACGGCCACACCACTCCGAAAAAGCCGCCGCTGGGCGCCGAACTGGCGACTGACGTGTTCGACGGCCCGTACGACGTGCGGACGGCCGAGGCGAAGGCGCTGGACGACCGTAAATTCACGATCAATTTCGGCCCGCAGCATCCGGCCGCGCACGGTGTGCTGCGTCTGGTGCTGGAGCTGGACGGCGAGGTCGTGACCCGTGTCGATCCGCATATCGGCCTGCTGCATCGCGGCACCGAAAAGCTGATGGAGGCGCGCACCTATCTGCAGAACGTGCCCTATCTGGACCGACTGGATTACGTCGCGCCGATGAACCAGGAGCATGCCTTCTGTCTGGCCATCGAGCGCCTGCTGGGCATCGAGGTGCCGTACCGGGCCCAGCTGATCCGCGTGCTGTATTCGGAAATCGGCCGCATCCTGTCGCACCTGCTGAACGTGACCACCCAGGCCATGGACGTCGGGGCCCTGACCCCGCCGCTATGGGGCTTCGAGGAACGCGAGAAGCTGATGGTGTTCTATGAGCGCGCCTCGGGTGCCCGTCTGCACGCCAACTATTTCCGGCCCGGCGGCGTCCATCAGGATTTGCCCAGCGCCCTGATCGACGACATCGGCCGCTGGTGCCATGAATTCCCGGCGGCGCTGGCTGACATCGAGTCCCTGGTCACCGAGAACCGCATCTTCAAGCAGCGCAACGTCGACATCGGCGTGGTGTCGAAGCAGCAGGCGCTGGACTGGGGTTTCACCGGCGTGATGCTGCGCGGCTCGGACATCGCCTGGGACCTGCGCAAGTCGCAGCCCTATGAATGCTATGCCGATCTGGATTTCGACATCGTCGTCGGCAAGAACGGCGACTGCTGGGACCGCTACCTGTGCCGCATCGAGGAGATGAAGCAGTCGGTGCGGATCATGGAGCAGTGCATCCACGAACTGCGCAATCGTCCCGGCGACCCGGTGATGGTTGAGGACAACAAGATCGTCCCGCCCAAGCGCGGTGAGATGAAGCGGTCGATGGAAGCGCTGATCCACCACTTCAAACTCTACACCGAGGGTTTCCACACGCCCGAGGGAGAGGTCTATGCCTCGGTCGAGGCCCCCAAGGGCGAGTTCGGCATCTATCTGGTCAGCGACGGCACCAACAAGCCGTACCGGGTCAAGATCTCGGCCCCGGGCTTCCGCCACCTGCAGGCCATGGACTGGATGAACCGCGGCCACATGCTGGCTGACGTGTCCGCCATCCTCGGTTCGCTGGATATCGTGTTCGGGGAGGTCGACCGATGAGTGTCGAATCCGTCGTACAGGGCCAGCTGGACGCCTATAATGCCCAGGATATCGCTGCCTTCGTCACCCATTTCGCGGATGACCTGACCGTCGCCGACCTGAACGACGAGCCGAACCTGCGCGGGCTGGACACCTTTCGCGAGCGCCACCTGGGCCTGTTTGCCCAGCATCCGCAGAACCGCGCCGAATTGGTGTCGCGTACCGTGATCGGATCGACCGTGATCGACCATGAGCGGGTGTTCCGCACACCGGACGCCACGCCATTCGAGGTCGCGGCCATCTACACCGTCGCCGGCGACAAGATCGCCCGCATCGATTTCGTGAAAGCCTGACCGATGAGCGTACGTCGTCTCGCCAAAGTTCAGCCCGCCAGCTTCGCCTTCTCCAAGGCGACCAAGGCCAAGGCCGACTGGTGGATCGCCAAATATCCGGCCGACCGCAAGGCGTCGGCGGTGATCCCGATCCTGTGGCTGGTGCAGAAGCAGGAGGGCTGGTGCCCGGAGCCGGCGCTGCGCGCCATCGCCGCGCTGCTGGACATGCCCTATATCCGGGTGCTGGAGGTCGTCACCTTCTACACCATGTTCATGCTGGAGCCGGTCGGGTCCGTGGCCTTGATCCAGGTGTGCGGCACCACGCCGTGCGCCCTGCGCGGGGCCAATGACCTGATGAAGGTCTGCAAGGACAAGATCGGTCCGAAACAGGTGCTGAGCGCCGACGGCCGTTTCACCTGGGAAGAGGTCGAGTGCCTGGGGGCCTGCGCCAATGCGCCGATGGCCATGATCAACGACTATTATTTCGAAGACCTGACGCCCGAGACGATGGCGCAGATCATCGACGACTTCGCTGCCGGCAAGACACCCAAGCCCGGCTCGCGCGTTGGTCGCCACAGCTCGGAGCCCGAGGGCGTGGCGCTGACCCTGACCGACAAGAAATTGTACGACGGCTCGGCCGCCAAGCCGATCAAGAAACTGCCCAACAGCGATCCGGTGCCGGCATGAGCCGCCCCGATCTGAGCTCCGATCCGGCCATCGCCGCCTACAAGGCCGAGATGCGGGCCGTGGGTCGCAAGCAGCGCTTTGCGGGCCTGATCTGCGTGGTGCTGGGGGCCATCCTGGTCTGGTCGGTCGGTCCGGCCGGGGCCGCCGGTCCCATGGTCCAGTGGGCGGGCTACGGCCTGCTGGCCATCGGCTGGGTGCTGATGCTCGCGGCCATCTTCATGCGCACTCGTTATCATCGCCGCCGTATGGCGGAACTGGACTGAACCATGGTCGGAATCCTCGAAGACAAGGACCGCATCTTCACCAATCTGTACGGCTTCCATGACTGGACGCTGGACGGGGCGAAGACCCGCGGCTGCTGGAATGCGACCAGGGACATGCTCGATCTCGGGCGCGACTGGGTCATCACCAACGTCAAGAATTCGGGCCTGCGCGGACGCGGCGGGGCCGGATTCCCGACCGGTCTGAAGTGGTCCTTCATGCCCAAGGAGGTGAAGGACCGTCCCCACTATTTGGTGGTCAACGCCGACGAGTCCGAGCCGGGCACCTGCAAGGACCGGGAGATCATGCGCCATGATCCCCACCTGCTGATCGAAGGCTGTCTGATCGCCAGCTTCGCGATGCAGGCCCACGCCTGTTACATCTATCTGCGCGGCGAATATGTGCTGGAACGCGAGCGGATGGAGGCGGCGGTCAAGCAGGCCTATGACGCGAAGCTGATCGGCAAGAACAACATCCACGGCTGGGATTTCGACGTCTATATTCACCACGGGGCCGGGGCCTACATCTGCGGTGAAGAGACGGCGCTGCTGGAGAGCCTGGAGGGCAAGAAGGGCCAGCCGCGCCTGAAGCCGCCGTTCCCGGCCGGGGCCGGCCTGTACGGCTGCCCGACCACGGTCAACAACGTCGAATCGATCGCGGTGATCGGCACCATCCTGCGTCGCGGGGCCGAATGGTTCGCGGGCTTCGGTCGCGCCAACAACACCGGCACCAAGATCATGTCGATCAGCGGCCATGTGAACCGGCCGTGCAATGTCGAGGAGGCGATGTCGATCCCGCTGCGTCAGCTGCTGGAAGAGCATTGCGGCGGCGTGCGCGGTGGCTGGGGCAATCTGAAAGCGGTGATCCCGGGTGGATCGTCGGTGCCGCTGATCACCCGCGACATGGCCGAGACGGCGCTGATGGATTTCGACTCCCTGCGCGAGATGCAGTCGGGGTTGGGCACCGCCGCAGTCATCGTCATGGACGAGTCGACCGATCTGGTGAAGGCGATCGCCCGCATCAGCTATTTCTACAAGCATGAGAGCTGCGGCCAGTGCACCCCGTGCCGCGAGGGCACCGGCTGGATGTGGCGCGTGCTGGAGCGGATGTCGGTCGGCGAGGCCGATCCGACCGAGATCGACCTGCTGCTGGACGTCAGCAAACAGGTCGAGGGTCACACCATCTGCGCCCTGGGCGACGCGGCCGCCTGGCCGGTCCAGGGACTGATCCGCCATTTCCGTCACGAGATCGAGGACCGCATCTCCCAGTACCGCAGCCGCCGTGCGAATTTCGCCGGTCATGCGATCGCGGCGGAGTAGGCGAACAGTGAACACCTCCGGCATGCCATCATTCGCCGCTGTGCAGCTCCTGATACTGGGCGGCATTCTGCTGAGCTGGGCCTATCTCGGCGGTCTGGTGTTCGCGGGGATCATGTTCGCGCGCGCTCGCGATGGCTTGCGCCGGATGGCGGCATGGTCAATTGCGGCCCAGCTCATGCCCGCTGTCATGGGCGTGCTGTTGGTACCCGTAATCTTCCTTGAACTCGCTATCGACCGTTCCATCGTTCCCGCCATTGTCCTGAACGCGCTGGCGGCGATCGCCCTGCTGGCTGGCCCCGCCATGAGCCTGCTGCTCATCGTCAAGACGATCCGCAGGCGCCGCGCCAATAGCGGCGGTGCGGAAGCCCGATCTGTGTTTGCTGTGAAAGAGACCCGCTGATGCCCGTCGCCAAGGTCAACGGTGTAGAGGTCGAGTTTGAAGCCGGCATGACCGTGCTTCAGGTCGCCGAGCGCGCGGGCGAGGAGATTCCGCGCTTCTGCTATCACGAGCGGCTGTCGATCGCCGGCAACTGCCGCATGTGTCTGGTCGAGGTGAAGCCCGGCCCGCCGAAGCCGCAGGCCAGCTGCGCCCTGCCGGCCGCCGAGGGCCAGGAGATCTTCACCGACACGCCGATGGTCAAGAAGGCGCGCGAAGGGGTGATGGAGTTCCTGCTCATCAACCACCCGCTGGACTGCCCGATCTGCGACCAGGGTGGCGAGTGCGACCTGCAGGACCAGGCCATGGGCTATGGCCGCGACGGGTCGCGCTATGCCGAGAACAAGCGCGCGGTCGAAGAGAAGGCGATGGGCCCGACCATCAAGACCTTCATGACCCGCTGCATCCACTGCACCCGTTGCGTCCGCTTCATCACCGAGGTGGCCGGCGTGCCGGACATCGGCATGATCAGCCGCGGCGAGGATGCCGAGATCACCACCTATCTCGAGAAGTCGGTGGCCTCGGAGCTGTCGGGCAACGTCAATGACCTGTGCCCGGTCGGGGCCCTGACCCACCGCCCGTGGCAGTTCCACTACCGCCCGTGGGAACTGAAGAAGACCGAGACCATCGACGTGATGGACGCGCTGGGTTCGAACATCCGTGCCGACTCGCGCGGGGCCGAGGTCATGCGCGTGCTGCCGCGCGTGCATGAGGGCATCAACGAGGAGTGGCTGTCGGACAAGAGCCGCTATGCCGTCGACGGCCTGACGCGCCAGCGTCTGGACAAGCCGTATGTGCGTGAGAACGGCAAGCTGCGCGCCGCGACCTGGGACGAGGCCCTGGGGGCCGTCGCCACCCGGCTGAAGGTGGCCAAGCCGGGCAAGATCGGCGTCATCGCCGGTGACTTGCAGGACGCGGAATCGATGAAGGCGGCGCTGGACCTGTTCCGCGCCCTCGGCTCGGCCAACACCGACTGTCGCCAGGACGGTTCGGCGCTGGGCATCGGACCGCGCGGGGGCTGGCTGTTCAACTCCAGCCTGGCCGGAATCGAGAACGCCGATGCCGTGCTGCTGGTCGGGGTCAATCCTCGCACTGAGGCCCCGTTGCTGAACACCCGGCTGCGCAAGACATGGTTGGCCGGCCAGTCCGAAATCATGCTGATCGGCGAACAGGCCGACCTGACCTATGATTACAACTGGTTGGGCGCAGGATCGAAGACCCTGTCGAAACTACCCAAGGCGGCGCTGGACCTGCTCAACAAGGCCGAGCGGCCGGCGATCATCGTCGGCGGCGGGGCCCTGGGCGGCGAGGGCGGGGCGGCTGTGCTCAATGCCCTGGGCGCATTGGCCAAGAAGACCGGCGTCGTCACCGACGGCTGGAACGGCTTCAACGTCCTGCATCACGCGGCGGCGCGGGTCGGTGGCCTCGACATGGGCTTCGTGCCCGGCGAGGGCGGCCTGACGGCGACGCAGATGGCGGGCAAGAGCGGGCTGGACCTGCTGTTCCTGCTGGGGGCCGACGAGATCGACACCTCGAAGTCCAAGGCCTTTAAGGTCTATCTCGGCAGCCACGGCGACGCGGGCGCGCATAGCGCCGACGTCATCCTGCCGGGCGCGGCCTATACGGAAAAGGGCGGCCTGTACGTCAATACCGAGGGCCGGGTGCAGATGGCCGAACGGGTCGTCTTCCCCAAGGGCCAGGCCAAGGAAGACTGGGCCGTGCTGCGCGCCCTGTCCGAACGGGTCGGCAAGACCCTGCCGTACGACACCCTGGACCAGCTGCGCACCGTGCTGATGCGTGACCACCCGAGCTTCGGCCGGATCGACTATCTGGCCCCGTCGGCGTCGTTCGATGTCGCGTCTCTCGGCAAGAAGGGCGACCTGGGCGACGTGGCCTTCGGTTCGAGCGTCACCGACCCCTATCTCAACAATCCGATCGTGCGGGCCAGCGCGACCATGGCCGAACTGTCCGCCCTGCGGATCGCCCCGGTCGCGATGGCGGCGGAGTAACCGATGGAAGCCGCAAACACCTTCTGGACCACGCCGCTGGGCTGGACCCTGATCACCGCGGGCGGCATCCTGCTGGTCACCGTCGGGATCCTGATCAGCCTCGCCTTCCTGCTGCTGGCCGATCGCAAGATCTGGGCGAGCGTTCAGATGCGCAAGGGACCGAACGTGGTGGGGCCGTTCGGCCTGCTGCAGTCGTTCGCCGACTTCTTCAAATTCGTGCTGAAGGAAATCGTCGTCCCGGCCGGGTCGGACAAGATCGTCTTTCTGCTGGCCCCGCTGATCAGCTTCGTGCTGGCCTTCATCGTCTGGGCGGTGATCCCGTTCGCGCCGGGCTGGGTCATTTCCGACCTCAACGTCGGCATCCTGTACGTCCTCGCGATCAGTTCGCTGGGCGTCTACGGCATCATCATGGGGGGCTGGGCCTCCAACTCGAAATACCCGTTCCTGGGCGCGATGCGTTCGGCGGCGCAGATGGTGTCGTACGAGGTCTCGATCGGCCTGGTGATCATCAACGTCATCCTGCTGGCCGGGACGATGAACCTGTCCGACATCGTCATTCAGCAGGAGGGCTGGATCTGGAACTGGTTCGCCTTCGGCGGCGGTCTGGCCACCTGGCCGACCGTCATCGTCATGTTCCCGATGGCCATCATCTTCTTCGTCTCGGCCCTGGCCGAGACCAACCGCCCGCCGTTCGACCTGCCCGAGGCCGAGTCCGAACTGGTGGCCGGCTATCAGGTTGAATACTCCTCGACGCCGTACCTGCTGTTCATGATCGGCGAATACGCCAACATCGTCTTCATGTGCGCGATGATCAGCCTGCTGTTCTTCGGCGGCTGGAACCCGGGCTTCCCGATCGACTTCACCGCCGGCTGGCCGCCGTTCCTGGTCAACTTCCTGCTGTTCCTGGTGTTCTTCGCCAAGATCGTCTTCTGGTTCTTCATGATCGCCCTGGTGAAGGCCTTCGTGCCCCGCTACCGCTACGATCAGCTGATGCGCCTGGGCTGGAAGGTGTTCCTGCCGACGTCGGTCGTGGCCGTGGTCGTGGTCGCCGCCTGGCGGGTGTTCGGAGTCGGCTCATGATCCGCACCGTGATTTTGCTGTCGCTGGTACTCGGCACCGCGGCCTGTGCTGTGCCGGTCTATGAGCCCGAACCGGTCACGCCGCAGCAGTGGCAGGAACGCCAGGACCGTATCGCCCGCCAGCAGGCCGAACGCGACCGACTGTGCGCCATCACCAAGCCCGAAGATCCCCGTCACGATCAGCTGTGCAACAGTATCCCCCGGGACAGACCCTGATGTTCAAACGCATTGTCCAGGCCACCAAGGGTGCCCTGCTGCTCGACCTCGTCGGCGCGATCGGCCTGTCGCTGAAATACATGGCGCGGCCCAAGGCCACGGTGAACTATCCGTTCGAGCGCAATCCGCAGTCGCCGCGGTTTCGCGGCGAACATGTGCTGCGCCGCTACGCCAACGGCGAGGAACGCTGCATCGCCTGCAAGCTGTGCGAGGCCATCTGCCCGGCCCAGGCCATCACCATCGAGTCCGAGCCGCGCTCGGACGGCAGCCGCCGCACGACCCGCTATGACATCGACATGGTCAAATGCATCTATTGCGGCCTGTGTCAGGAAGCCTGCCCGGTCGACGCCATCGTCGAGGGGCCGAACTCCGAATTCACCACCGAGACCCGCGAGGAGCTGCTCTACGACAAGGCGCGTCTGCTCGCGAACGGCGACCGCTGGGAACGGCAGATCGCGAAGAATCTGGAACTCGACGCACCATACCGATAAACGGAGCGCGCGATTCCGAACGGGATCGCGGCTCAAGACTGTGAAGGGGGCTCGGTCCCACCCATGCTGCAAGGCATAGCGTTCTACATTCTGGCGGCCGTGGCCGTGGTTTCGGCCCTGCTGGTCGTCACCGCGCGCAACCCTGTGCACTCCGTGCTGTGGCTGATCCTGGCCTTCTTCTCGTCGGCGGGCCTGTTCGTGCTGCTGGGGGCCGAGTTCCTGGCGATGCTGCTGGTCGTCGTCTACGTCGGCGCGGTGGCGGTGCTGTTCCTGTTCGTCGTGATGATGCTGGACGTCGATTTCGTCCGCCTGCGCGAGGGCTATGCGCGCTATCTGCCGCTGGCCGCGATTGTGGCCGGGGTGCTGCTGGCCGAGATGATCATGATCGCCCTGGTGACGGTGAACGGCGGGGCTGCCGCGGGTGCGACCGCGCCGGCTGCGGCCACCCCCGAAATGTCCAACATCGAGGCCATCGGCCGGGTGCTCTACACCGACTACGTCTACATCTTCCAGGCCGCCGGGATCGTGCTGCTGATCGCCATGATCGGGGCCATTGTCCTGACCCTGCGCCACAAGCCGGGCGTCCGTCGCCAGGACATCCACACCCAGGTCGGGCGTGATCGCAAGACCGCCATGGAGGTCAAGAGCGTCGAGACCGGCGCGGGCGTGACCCCCGAGGAGCTTCTCTGATGGACGTGACCCTGCAGCACTATCTGGCGGTCGGTGCCATGCTGTTCACCATCGGTGTGTTCGGCATCTTCGTGAACCGCAAGAACGTCATCATCATCCTGATGTCGATCGAGCTGATCCTGCTGGCCGTGAACATCAATTTCGTCGCCTTCTCGGCCTATCTGAACGACATCTCCGGGCAGATCATGGCCATGTTCGTGCTGACCGTCGCCGCGGCCGAGGCCGCCGTCGGTCTGGCCATTCTGGTGACCTTCTTCCGTAACCGCGGCGACATCGCCGTGGACGACGCCTCCGTGATGAAGGGTTGAGCCGACCGTGACCCTTCCGCTTCTCGTCACCCTCGGCGTTTTCGCCCCCCTGCTGGGCGCGGCCATCGTCGGATTCTTCGGCCGCCGTCTCGGCGACGTCGTGTCCCAGACCGTGACCACGGGCCTGTTGTTCTTCTCCTGCGCCGTGGCCTGGACCGTGTTCTACGCCCACACCTGGGGCGGGCTGGAAGCCTTCACGCTGGAGCTGTTCCCGTTCATCAACGTCGGCGACTTCCAGTCGGCCTGGTCGATCCGCATCGACGCCCTGTCGGCGGTGATGCTGGTGGTGGTGACCTCGGTGTCGTCGCTCGTGCACCTGTATTCCTGGGGCTATATGGCCGAGGATCCCGACAAGCCGCGGTTCTTCGCCTATCTGTCGCTGTTCACCTTCGCCATGCTGGCGCTGGTCACCGCCGCCGACTTCATGCAGCTGTTCTTCGGCTGGGAAGGGGTGGGGCTGGCGTCCTATCTGCTGATCGGCTTCTGGTTCAAGAAGGCCACGGCCAGCGCCGCCGCGATCAAGGCCTTTGTGGTCAACCGCGTCGGCGACTTCGGCTTCGTCCTCGGCATCATGACGGTATTCTGGATGTTCGGCACAATCCAGTTCGCCGAACTGTTCCCGATGATCGCCGGCAAGGCCGGTACCGGCTGGGAATTCCTGGGCTATGAATGGTCGGCGCTCGACCTCGCCGGGATCCTGCTGTTCATCGGTGCGATGGGCAAGTCGGCCCAGTTCTTCCTGCATACCTGGCTGCCGGACGCGATGGAGGGCCCGACCCCGGTCTCGGCCCTGATCCACGCGGCGACCATGGTCACGGCCGGCGTCTACATGGTCTGCCTGCTGTCGCCGATCTACGAATATGCGCCGATCGCGGCCGGGGTCATCGCCGTCACCGGGGCGATCACGGCTCTGTTCGCCGCCACGGTCGGCCTGGCCCAGAACGACATCAAACGGGTCATCGCCTATTCGACCTGTTCGCAGCTCGGCTACATGTTCTTCGCCGCCGGCGTCGGGGCCTATCAGGCCGCGATGTTCCACCTGTTCACCCACGCCTTCTTCAAGGCGCTGCTGTTCCTCGGGGCCGGCTCGGTGATCAACGGCATGCACCACGAACAGGACATGCGGAAGATGGGCGGGCTGTGGAAGCTGCTGCCGGTCACCTATGCCGTGATGATGATCGGCACCATTTCCATCACCGGTCTGGGCATCCCAGGCATCGGTGGCTTTGCCGGCTTCTACTCCAAGGATTCGATCATCGAGAGCGCGTTCGCATCGTTCACGACCGGCCATTCGGCCATGGGACTGTTCGCCTTCTTCGTTGGCATCCTCGCCGCCGGTCTGACGGCCTACTATTCTTGGCGTCTGGTGTTCATGACCTTCCACAACAAGCCTGTGTGGATGGACGCGCATCACGACGATCACGCGCATGATGACCCTGCCTCGCACGCCCAGCTGGAAACCCATTCCGAACCGCTGGACGACGACGCCCACGCCCATGATGACCATGGCCACCACGGACCGCTGCAGCCGCACGAGAGCCCCTGGGTCATGCTGGTGCCGCTGTTGCTGCTCGCGGTCGGCGCAATCGCCGCCGGCTTTGTCTTCGCCCCCTATTTCATCGGCGATCACGCGGCCACGTTCTGGAACGGCGCGGTGTTCACCAGCCCGGCCAACCATGTGCTGCACGACAGCCACAGCGTCCCGACCTGGGTGAAATGGTCGCCGCTGGTGCTGACGTTGATCGGGACCTTCGCCGCTTACTGGATCTATGTCGTCAACGAAGGCATGGGCCGGCGCATGGCCGACCGGGGCGGGGCGGTGCACGCCTTCCTCTACAACAAATGGTATTTCGACGAGCTGTACGACTTCGTCTTCGTCAAGGGCGCGCGCGCCCTGGGTGACCTGTTCTGGAAGGTCGGCGACGTGAAGATCATCGACGGCGGCGGACCGAACGGCATGGCCTGGCTGTCCAGCAAATTCGCCGGCGGCCTGTCGCGGTTCCAGAGCGGCTACGTCTATTTCTATGCGTTCGTGATGCTGCTCGGCCTCGCCGGCTTCCTCGCCTTCGCCATCTATACGTGGGGAGCCTGAGCCCAAGTGCCCGCTGAAATTCCTCACATCCTGAGCCTCGTCACCTTCCTGCCCCTGATCGGGGCCGGACTGATCCTGCTGGCCCGTTTTGCCATGAAGAGCGGTGCGGACTCCGCCGCACGCTGGATCGCCCTGGGCACGACCCTGGCGACGCTGGCCGTCGCGGTCATGCTGGTGCTGGTCTTTGATCCGGCCAATGCCGGTTACCAGTTCATCGAGCGCTATGTCTGGTTCGCCGGGGCCCAGTATCATCTGGGTGTCGACGGTATTTCGATCCTGTTTGTGCTGCTGACCGCCTTCCTGATGCCGATCTGCATCATTGCCAGCTGGAAGACCATCAACGACCGGGTGGTCGACTATATGGTCGCCTTCCTGGTGCTGCAGACCCTGGTCACCGGGGTGTTCACGGCGCTGGACCTGTTCCTGTTCTACATCTTCTTCGAAGGCACCCTGGTGCCGATGTTCATCATCATCGGGGTGTGGGGCGGGGCCAACCGCATCTATGCGGCCTACAAATTCTTCCTCTACACCCTGCTGGGATCCGTCCTGATGCTGCTTGCCATGCTGTGGATGGCCTATACGGCCGGCACCACCAGCATTCCCGAGCTCAAGACCTTCGCCTTCAGCCCGGCGGCCCAGCCGATCTTGTGGCTGGCCTTCTTTGCCAGCTTCGCGGTCAAGATGCCGATGTGGCCGGTCCACACCTGGTTGCCGGACGCCCACGTCCAGGCCCCGACGGCGGGCTCGGTCATCCTGGCCGGCATCCTGCTGAAGCTGGGCGGGTACGGCTTCATCCTGTTCAACGTGCCGATGTTCCCGCTGGCGTCACAGATGTTCGCGCCGCTGGTGTTCGCCCTGTCGGCTATCGCCATCGTCTACACCTCGCTGGTCGCCTTCCGGCAGACCGACATGAAGAAGCTGATCGCCTATTCGTCGGTGGCCCACATGGGCTTCGTCACCATGGGCATCTTCGCCGGCAACGCTATCGGCATGCAGGGCGCGGTGTTCCAGATGCTGAGCCACGGCCTGATCTCGAGCGCGCTCTTCCTGTGCGTCGGTGTCATTTACGACCGAATGCACACCCGCGAGATCGCCTTCTACGGCGGCCTGACCAGCAAGATGCCGTGGTTCGCCGCCATCTTCCTGATGTTCACCATGGCCAATGTCGGTCTGCCGGGCACCTCGGGCTTCATCGGCGAGATCCTGAGCCTGACCGGGGTCTACCAGGCCTCGACCTGGGTGGCCTTTATCGCCGCCTCGGGTGTGATCCTGTCGGCGGTCTATGCCCTGACCCTGTATCGCAACGTCATGTTCGGCGAGATCATCAATCCGGCGCTGAAGGCCATCACCGACATCGACCGCCGCGAGCTGATGATCTTCGTGCCGCTGATCGTCGGCACGATCTGGCTCGGCGTCCATCCGGGCCTCGTGCTCGACTACACCGCCGCCTCGGTCGAGGCCCTGACGACCACCTATCACGCCGCGATCGGCGGGTGAGACCCTGATGCCTGATCTGATCCCTGCACTTCATCTGTCCGCTCCGGAGCTGACGCTCGCCATCGGCGGCCTCGTGCTGCTGATGCTCGGGGCCTTCGCCGGCGAGAAATCGACGCGGTTGGTCTCCATGCTCTCCGTGGCCCTGCTGGTCGCGGCTTCGGCCGTGGCCGCGACGGGTCCGCTGGGCGCGGCCTTCAATGGTGCCTATGTCGCCGACCCGCTGGCGGTCTACGGCAAGATCGTCATCTATCTGTCCAGCGCCGTGGCCATTGTCCTCGGCACCGGCTGGATGGAGCGGACGCGGATCACCCGTTTCGAGTATCCGGTCCTGATCGTGCTGGCCTCTGTCGGCATGAGCATGATGGCGTCCTCGGGCGACCTGATCTCCCTCTACGTCGGGGTCGAGTTGCACTCGCTGGCCCTCTATGTGCTGGCCGCCTTTCATCGTGACGACCTGAAGGCGTCGGAAGCGGGCCTGAAATATTTCGTCCTCGGAGCCCTGTCCTCGGGTCTGCTGCTTTACGGGGCCAGCCTGATCTACGGCTTTACCGGCTCGATGCGGTTTGAGGACATCGCCGTGGTCGCCGCGTCGGGCGACGCCGGCACCGGCCTGATTTTCGGTCTGGTCTTCCTGATCTGCGGTCTGGCCTTCAAGGTCTCGGCCGCGCCGTTCCACATGTGGACGCCCGACGTCTATGAGGGCGCGCCGACCCCGGTCGTGGCCCTGTTCGCCACTGCCCCCAAGATGGCCGCCATGGTGCTGATCGCCCGGGCCCTGTCGGAAGGCTTCGGCGGCGCTCACGACCAGTGGGCCCAGGTGATCATTTTGATCTCGCTGATCAGCTTCGCGGTCGGGGCCTTCGGCGGTCTGGCCCAGAGGGATTTCCAGCGCCTGCTGGCCTATTCCTCGATCGCCAACATCGGCTACGCCCTGCTGGCCATCGCGGCCGGCACCGAGGCGGGGTTGCAGGCGATGCTGATGTTCATGACGCTTTATGTCATCGACCAGATGGGTTTCTTTGCCATCCTGATGAGCCTGTCACGGGGCGGCAAGCCGATCCGACGCATCGCCGACCTGGCCGGGCTCAAGCGCGACCGGCCGCTGACGGCCATTGCCCTGACGATCCTGTCGTTGTCGGTGCTGGGCATGCCGCCGTTCTCGGGCTTCTGGGCCAAATACTATGTGTTCGGCGCTGCTGCCGGGGCCGGCTACTGGATGGTCGCCGCCGTCGGTCTGGTCGCCTCGGTCGTGGCCGCCTTCTACTATCTGCGCATCATCAAGCTGATGTGGTTCGATGCCCCGCTGGACGAGACCCCGACCGACAAGGCTCCGGTCGAGGCCCAGTGGATCGGCTGGGCCTGCGCGGCCTTCTCCTTCCCGCTGGTGATCGTCGGCCTGATCTGGCTGGAGCCGCTGACCCGCGCCGCCGCCTCGGGCTTCGGAGCCGGGTAGGGCGGTGACGCCCGCTCCCGTCCGGCTGCTCGAGGAAACCGACTCCACCAATGCGGAAGCCCGCCGTCTGGCCGAGGCCGGCGAGAGCGGGCCGCTGTGGATCGTGGCCCGCCGCCAGACCGCCGGGCGCGGCCGCCGCGGGCGGGAATGGATCGATCCGTCGGGCAATCTGTCCGCCACCCTGCTGACCACCCTGCATCGGTCTCCGGCCGAGGCGGCGCAACTGACCTTCGTCGCCGCCCTGGCCGTGGCGGATCTGGTTGACGCCTTCGTGCCGCCGTCGCTGGTCAGCATCAAATGGCCCAATGACATCCTGCTGGCCGGAGACAAGGTCTCGGGAATCCTGATCGAGTCGGGGGGGCATGCCAACGGCAGCCTGTGGCTGGCGGTCGGCATCGGCGTCAATCTGGCCCGAGCCCCGTCCGGTACCGATCGGCCGGCGACCGCCCTGGCCGATCATCTGCGTGGCGATGTGACTGCCGTGCCCACCCCCGAAATCGCCGCGGCGACTCTGGCCAAGACCTTCGCCGTCTGGATGGCGCGCTGGGAAAGCCTCGGTTTCCAGCCGGTCCTCGACGCCTGGGCCGCCCGCGCCCCGGGGCTGGACGGTCCCGCCGTCGCCCAACTGGGTCATGAGACCGTCAGCGGTCGGGCCGAAGGCGTTGACCCCGACGGGGCCTTGCGTTTGCGTCTTGCCGACGGAACCCTACGTCTGATCTCGGCCGGCGATGTGTTCTTTGGAGAGGCTGTCTGATGCTGCTCGCGATCGAACAGGGCAATACCAACACATTGTTCGCCGTGCATGACGGCACCGACTGGATCGCCCAGTGGCGGACCGCGACCGAGGCCAGCCGCACGGCGGACGAATACGCCGTCTGGCTGACCCAGTTGCTGAACATGCGCGGGTTGACGCTGGCGGTTCTGAACGGCTGCATCATTTCCAGCGTCGTGCCGCAGTCGATTTTCAACCTGCGCAACCTGGCGCGCCGCTATCTGTCGGTCGAGCCGCTGGTGGTTGGCGAGAATGTCGCGCCGGGCATTCCTGTGCGCATCACCAAGCCGAGCGAGGCGGGGTCCGACCGGCTGGTCAACGCGCTGGGAGCCCATCTGGCCTATCCGGGCGACCTGATCGTCATCGACAGCGGGACCGCGACCACCTTTGACGTGGTCGCCGCCGACGGGGCCTTCGAGGGTGGTCTGATCGCCCCGGGTATCAACCTTTCGCTCCAGGCCCTGCACGAGGCCGCGGCCATGTTGCCGCGGATCGCCATCCAGCGCCCGGAACGTGTTATCGGCAAGGATACGGTCTCCAATATGCAGTCCGGCGTCTTCTGGGGCTATGTCGCCCTGATCGAAGGCCTGGTCACGCGCATCAAGGCGGAGTGGGGAAAACCCATGACCGTCGTCGGCACCGGCGGGGTCGCCTCGCTGTTCGAGGGGGCCACAGACAGCATCGACCGGTTCGATCAGGACCTGACCATACGCGGCCTACTCGAAATCTGGCGCCGCAATACCCATTTGACGGACACATGAAAAAACAAACCAACGACGAACTCGTTTTCCTGCCGCTCGGCGGCTCGAACGAGATCGGTATGAATCTCAATCTGTACGGCTACGGGCCGGAGTCCAATCGCCAGTGGATGGTGGTCGACGTGGGCGTGACCTTCGGCGACCTGTCGACGCCCGGCGTCGATGTGATCGTGCCCGATCCCGCCTTCCTCGAGGGCGAGAAGATCCTCGGCATCGTGCTGACCCACGCTCACGAGGACCACATCGGGGCCCTCGGCTGGCTGTGGGCCCGGATGAAGGCTCCGCTGTATGCGACGCCGTTCACCGCCTATCTGATCCGCGACAAGCTGCGCGAGGCGGGCATTCTGGATCAGGTCAAGCTGATCGAGGTGCCGCTGGGCGGCACCGTCGACCTGGGCCCGTTCCAAGTGACCATGGTCACCATGACCCATTCGATCGCCGAGCCGAACGGCCTGGCCATCAAGACCCCCCTGGGCACGGTGTTCCACACCGGCGACTGGAAGATCGATGACGAACCGGTCGTCGGCGAAGTCACCGACGGCGGGGCCATCTCGGCGCTCGGCGACGAGGGCGTTCTGGCCATGGTCTGTGACTCGACCAATGTGTTCGTCGACGGCGTGGCCGGGTCCGAGGGCGGTGTCGCCCGGGCCATGACCAAGCTGATCAGCGGCCTCAAGGGCCGGATCGCGGTCGGCTGTTTCGCCTCCAACGTCGCCCGCATGGACAGCGTCATCCGCGCCGCCGAAGCGTCGGGTCGCCGCGTCTCGTTGGCGGGCCGGTCGATGCACCGCATCACTGCCGCCGCCAAACACGTCGGCATGCTCAGCGACATCAAGCCGTTCCTGACCGACGAGGAAGCCCGCGTCTGGCCCGAGGACGAGATCCTGTATCTGTGCACCGGCAGCCAGGGCGAGAGCCGTGCGGCCCTGTCGCGCGTGGCCGAGGGCACCCATCCGGTGATCCGTCTGGGTCGTGGCGATCACTGCATCTTCTCGTCGCGCGTCATCCCCGGCAACGAACTGTCGATCGGCCGCCTGCAGGACAAGCTCGCCGACAAGGGCGTGCGCCTCTACACCGAGAAGGACCATCCCGGCATCCACGTCTCGGGTCATCCGTGCCGCGACGAGCTGAAGCAGATGTACGCCTGGGCCCGGCCGCAGATTTCGGTGCCGACCCACGGCATGCGCCGCCACCTGATGGAACACGCCAACCTGGCCCGCGATCTGGGCATCAAGGAACAGGTGACCCCGCGCAACGGCGACATGGTGCGACTGGCCCCCGGGCCTGCGTCAATCATTGACGAGGTGCCGTCCGGCCGCCTCTATGTCGACGGCGGGATGCTGGTGACCGAACAGGGCGAGGCCCTGCGCGAGCGCCGCCACGCCTCGACCAACGGCATTCTGGTAGTGTCCTTCGCGCTCGATGCCGGCGGCAAGATCGTCAGCGATATCGACATGCGGGCCATAGGCCTGCCCAGCGGTGACGAACGTCCGCTGGGCGACGCCCTCGATGGCCTGGCCGAACGGGTCGAACAGGTGGTCAACGGGCTCAAGCCCCAGGCCCGCGACGATGACGACGCTGTCGAACAGGCTGTGGCCCGCGTACTGAAAAAGGCCAGCCAGCAGATCTGGGATCGCCGACCGATCGTCGAGACCATCGTGCTGCGCCTGTAGGAGACGATAGCGTGAGCGAACTGAAGAGTGCTCTGAACGCTCCCCTGTTCATCTTCTTCCAGGGAACATTCAATCTTTGGATTAGCGGCGCCGTCGCTCTGGGAGTGGTGGCGATTGTTGTCTGGATCATTCAGCGTGGTCCGTCGCGGCAGTCTATGGTCTGGATGGCGGCCATGCCGCTGCCTTGGCTGTTGCTTGGCGTTTGGGCAGGCTGGCACTGGGCAGAACCGGGCTCTTCCTACAGTCACGGTATGGATGGCCTTTTGAACGGATTGGTTCTCGGCGAGCTCGTCGCTACCTTGGTGTTGAGTTCAATGGCGGTCGTAAAAGCAGCTCCAGCGAGGCTGGCGACCGCCATACTGGCGCTCATCAACGGATGGTTCGCCCTTCTTGCGGCCCTGCTCTCGGGTATGATGGTAACCGGTGCTTGGCTATGAGAATGGATTTGGAATCTGCATGACCGACCGGCTGTTCCTGATCAATCCGGGCTGGCACGACGACCAGGGCGGGCCGTGGTTCTGCCCGGCCGGTTCGGTCGTCGAGGGGGTGCTGGGCTTCTATCCGGCCCTGCGCGAACAGTTAGATATCCGATATCTGGATCATCCGCGTCCGCGCCCGCCGGTCATCGATCTGGTGGGCGAGGCGCACCAGAGCTGTCCGCTGCTGGTGCTGGACGGTGAGCTCGACTGGCCGGACGCCGAAACCAGCGCGGCGACCGGACAGCGCTTTCTGCAGGACGAGGCCATCCTGCCCTATCTGGCGGCCCGCTACGGCGTGGGTCTGCCCCATCCCTGAGGACGGTCATGATCGGCAAGCTGAATCACGTCGGGGTCGCGACCCCGTCCATTCCCGACAGTATCGCCCTGTACCGCGACATGCTGGGCGTGACGGCCATCGGCACTCCCTTTGATCTGCCGTCCCAGGGGGTGAGGGTCTGTTTCGTCGACCTGCCCAATGCCCAGATCGAGCTGATCGAACCGCTGGGTGAGGACTCGCCGATCCATGGCTTCCTGGCCAAGAACCCGCGCGGCGGCCAGCATCACATCTGTTTCGAGGTCGAGGACATCATCGCCGCCCGTGACGCCCTGCGCGCCAAAGGGGCGACCATCCTCGGTACCGGCGAGCCGCGCATCGGCGCACATGGCACACCGATCATCTTCGTTCACCCCCGCGACATGGGTGGTATGCTCGTCGAACTGATGGAAACGCCGAAGGAGGCGCACTGATCATGCCGATTGGTCCGATGACAATGTTCGCCGTCTATGTGGTGATCTGGTGGGTGGTTCTGTTCGCCGTCCTGCCGCTGGGCACCTCGAAGGAAAGGCATGCCCCGCCGACCGACGGGGCCCAGTGGGGCGCGCCCGACAATCCGAATCTGAAGCGCAAATTCCTGACGACGACGTGGGTTTCGCTGATCGTTTGGGCCGCCGTCATGCTGCTGGTCTGGATCGGCTGGATGCCGTTGCCGGACCTGGCACCACCGACAGTCTGAGGCACGCCTAGCTTTTGCCCTGCTGACCCGGCTAAAGCACAGGTCAACTGACCCATTGCCGGATATTTGCCCATGCGCCTTTCGCGCTATTTCCTGCCCACGCTGAAAGACACGCCGTCCGAGGCGCAGATCATCTCGCACCAGCTGATGCTGCGGGCGGGACTGGTGCGACAGGAAGCGGCCGGGATCTACGCCTGGCTGCCGCTGGGCCTACGGGTGCTGAAGAAGATCGAGCAGATCGTGCGCGAGGAACAGGAGCGGGCCGGGGCGGTCGAGCTGCTGATGCCGACCTTGCAACTGGCCGACCTTTGGCGCGAGTCGGGGCGCTATGACGCCTATGGGCCGGAGATGCTGCGCATCACCGATCGCCACGAGCGGGAGCTGCTGTACGGCCCCACCAATGAGGAGATGGTCACCGACATCTTCCGGGCCTACGTCAAATCCTACAAGTCGCTGCCGCTGAACCTGTTTCACATCCAGTGGAAATTCCGCGATGAGCGCCGCCCCCGGTTCGGGGTGATGCGCGGTCGCGAATTCCTGATGAAGGACGCCTATTCCTTCGACATCGACGAGGCCGCGTCGCGCAAATCCTACAACCGCATGTTCGTGGCCTATCTGAACACCTTCGCCCGGCTGGGTCTGAAGGCGGTGCCGATGCGCGCGGATACCGGTCCGATCGGCGGCGATCTGAGCCACGAGTTCATCGTGCTGGCCGAGACCGGCGAAAGCCAGGTCTTCTGTGACCGCAAACTGGTCGAGATGCCGGTCCCCGGACCCGACGTCGACTGGAACGACCTGCAGGCCACCGTCGACCAGCGCACGGCCCTGTATGCGGCGACCGAGGAAATGCACGACGCCGCCCGGTTCGAGAGCGAGACGCCCGAGGCGGACCGCCTGACCGCGCGCGGCATCGAGGTCGGCCACATCTTCTATTTCGGCACCAAATATTCCGCCCCGATGAAGGCCTCGGTCCAGGGTCCGGACGGCGTCGATCGGCCGGTGCACATGGGCAGCTACGGCGTCGGTGTGTCGCGTCTGATGGGGGCCATCATCGAGGCCAGCCACGACGCCGGCGGCATCATCTGGCCCGACGCCGTGGCGCCGTTCGACGTGGTCGTGATCAATCTGCGCGCCAGCGACGCGGCGGTGTCCGCTGCCTGCGAAGAGGCCGTGGCCCAGCTGGAAGCCTTCGGCAAGGACGTGCTGTACGACGACACCGACGAACGCCCGGGCGGCAAATTCGCCACCGCTGACCTAATCGGTATTCCGTGGCAGTTGACCATCGGACCCAAGGGCGTGGCCGAGGGCGTGGTCGAACTGAAGCGCCGGGCCACCGGCGAGAAACAGTCCCTGCCGCTGGCCGATGCGATGGAGCTGATCGCCCGATGACGGACACGATCCCGGCGGCGAAGTCGCCCAAGCCTGCCGGGCCTTTCTCCTCGTGGGAGATCGGTCTGGCCCTTCGCTATCTGCGGGCCCGTCGCAAGGACGGCGGCATCGCCCTGATCGCCATCATCAGCTACGTCGCCATCACCCTGGCGGTGCTGGCCTTGATTACGGTGATGAGCATCATGGCCGGCTTCCGCAGCGAGCTGCTGAGCCGCATGCTGTCGTTCAACGGCCATATGTACGTCCAGGGGCAGGTGCTGGTGTCGCCCGAGCGCGACGCCGCCGTGGCGCGGCTGAAAGACCTTCCGGGCGTGGTCAGTGTGACCCCGCTGACCGAGTCCCAGAGCCTGCTGCGCGCGGCCGGTCAGACCACGGGGGCCATGGTGCGGGGCGTGCGCGCCGAAGACCTGGATTCCATGGCCTATGTGTTCAAGAGCCTGACGCCGGAAGCGCGTGCCGGCTTCGGTCAGGGGGAATGGGGCGGCGACCGGGTGCTGATCGGCAAGGCGCTGGCCGACTCGCTGGGTATCAGGGTCGGCGATCCGGTCACCCTGTATTCGCCGGACGGGGCCAGTTCGGCCTTCGGCAATCTGGGCGGACTGGAGAAGACCTATACCGTTGGCGGGGTGTTCAGTTCCGGCACCGCCGATTTCGACCGGCTGTTCGTGTTCATGCCGCTGGAACAGGCCCAGCTCTTCTTCGGCAAGGAGGGGCTCTGGGATGTGATCGAGATGAAGGTCGCCGATCCCGACAATGTCGCCAACTATCTGGAGCCGGTGCGGCAGGCGGCGGGGCCGGGGTCGCTCGTCAGCGACTGGCGTGATCGACTGGCCGCCTTCTGGGGCGCGCTGAAGGTCGAGCGGGTGGCCATGAGCATCATCCTGGGTCTGGTGGTGGCCATCGCTGCCCTCAACATCATTTCCGGCATCGTCATGCTGGTGAAGAACAAGACGCGCGACATCGCCATTCTGCGCACGGTCGGGGCCAGTCAGGCCTCGATGATGCGGGTCTTCTTCCTGGCCGGGGCCGCCATCGGCATCGCCGGCACCGTAAGCGGTCTGGTGCTGGGCCTGCTGTTCTGTCTGAACATCGGTTCGATCCAGCATTTCCTGGAGGGCCTGCTGGGTGTCTCCCTGTTCAACCAGGAGGTCTATATGCTGGACGCCATCCCCGCCCTGGTCGATCCGGTCGACGTGTTCTGGGTCGCGATCTGGTCGCTGTCCATGTCCTGTGTCGCCTCGCTGCTTCCGTCCTGGCAGGCGGCCAAGCTGGATCCGGTGGAGGCCCTGCGTTTTGAATAGTCCACAGATCGCTCCACAGCTCCATCCACAGGCGGACGCCACACCCGTGCTGTCGATTCGCGACGTGACCCGCACCTATGACACCGCCGGTGGCGGGCTGACGGTGCTGAAGGGGGTCAATCTGGACGTCATGCCCGGCGAGATCGTCGGCCTGATCGGGCCGTCGGGCTCGGGCAAGTCGTCGCTGCTGCATGCCGCCGGCCTGCTGGAGCGGCCGACGGGCGGCCATATTCTGATCGATGGCGAGGACGTCGGTGATTTGGCCGAGGGGGCCCGGACCCGTCTGCGCCTGTCGCGGATCGGCTTCGTCTATCAGTTCCACCATCTGCTGGCCGAGTTCGACGCCCGCGACAACGTCGCCCTGCCGATGCGCATCGCCGGCTATTCACTGACCGAGGCGCGTAACCGGGCCGAGGTGGCGCTGACAGCCCTGGGGCTGGCCGAGCGGATTACCCATCAGCCGGGGCAGCTGTCCGGCGGGGAACGCCAGCGCGTGGCCCTGGCCCGGGCCCTGGCCAACCGGCCGCGCCTGCTGCTGGCCGATGAGCCGACCGGCAACCTTGATCCGGCTACCAGCCAGGCGGTGTTCGAGGCGCTGCGGGTGATGGTGCGTGAGACCGGGGTCGCGGCCCTGATCGCCACCCACAATATGGAGCTGGCCGGCCATATGGACCGGGTCTTCGCCCTGAAGGACGGCCATCTGGAAGAGCGCCCGGCCGAGAGCCACGCCTATTAAGCCGCCACGGGCCGGGGTGCCCCGGCCGCAGGACCTGACATGACCGAGGCGATCGAGAGCCAGTTGGCGGCGGGGCGACAGGCCCGGGCCGATGGCCGGATGGTCGAGGCCCGCAATGCCTATGCCCGGGCCACGGCTCTCAGCCGGGAAGCGGGGGCGCACGCGCTGCAGGCGCTGGGCCTGCGCCATCTGGCCGAGATCGATCTGGGCGCGCGCCGGCCCGAGGCCGCCCTGGCCCATGCCGACCAGGCCGCCGCCCTGTATCGGGCCCACGACGACAGTGACCCGCTGGACCTGGCCGTGGTGCTGAAACTGGCCGCTCTGGCGCTGGATGAGCTGCGCCGCAGCCCCGAGGCCGCCGAGCGCTGGAACGCAGCCTGCGACCTGTATCAGGCAGCCGGGGACACCGAGGCGGCGGCCGCCTGTGCGGGCCGGACGACGGGCTGACCGCCGCTCCGGCCGCAGGTCAGGACCCTATTTCTTGCCGGGCGGGGTGGTGAAGGGCGAGGTCCCGGCGGCCACCGCCGGCTTGGGCTTCTCCGCCTTGGGTTTGCGGGTTTCCTTGTTGCTGCGCACTTGACCCTTGGCCATGACCGCTCTCCGGACGCCGCCCGCCGGAAGGGCGGGGAGGGACGTCAGTCGTCAGGATACAGCATTCGCGGTGTCGGGGGCGGACATTTTGCCCGGAGTTGACGTGAACACAAAGAGAACATAGAACATACCGGGAACACATCATTCAGGGGATAAGACCATGGCGCGTTGGGTTCGGGATATGCTGTCGCTTGCATCATGCGGCGGCTTTGTCTGGATGGTCTGGCATGCGGCCCTGCTGGTCGCCTGAGCCCCGGATGGCCGGTTCCCGCACAGGCGGGGGCCGGAATTCATCACTCGGGCGCGGGTGACGGCCAGAATCCCTGCATAGTCGCTTCGGTCGCATCGGCGACCACGGCAAGGTGTCTCCGTCGTCGCGGGGATGAGCGGAGTGTGATTTGGCCGATCCGGTAGTCCCTGACGCCCCCTTGGGCACCGACGGCTTTGTCCATCTGCGCGTGCGGTCGGCCTATTCGCTGCTGGAAGGCGCGATCAAGGCCAACAAGGTCGGGCCGATGGCGGCCGATCACGGCATGCCGGCGGTGGCCGTGGCCGACCGGGCCAATCTGTTCGGGGCGCTGGAATTCAGCCAGGCGGCGCGTGACGCCGGAGTGCAACCGCTGATCGCCTGTGCCCTGCCGGTACTGGGCATCGGCGGCAAGATCAGCGACCGCTGGGCCAAATGCCCGACCGTGGTGTTGATCTGCCAGAACGAACAGGGCTGGCTGAACCTGTGCGCCCTGTCGTCGGCGGCCTTCCTCGAGTCGGCGGAACTGCCCGAGCCGGGTGTGTCGTGGGCGATGGTGGCGGACAGGGCCGAGGGGCTGATCCTGCTGTCGGGCGGGCCGGACGGACCGGTCGATCCGCTGTTCGTGCAGGGCAAGGGAGCCGAGGCCGAGGCTGCCCTGGCCGAGATGCAGGCGGCGTTCGGCGACCGCTTCTATGTCGAGCTGCAACGCCACGGCCTGCCCAGCGAGGGCGCGGCCGAGCGCGGACTGGTCGACTGGGCCTACAAGGCGGAAGTGCCGCTGGTCGCCACCAATGACGTTCATTACGCCAAGGCCGAACAGGCCAAGTCGCACGACGCCCTGATGTGTATCGCCGACGGGGCCTTCACCGGTCAGGACGACCGGCGGCGTGTCACGGGTCAGCACTGGTTCAAGGGCGCGGCCGACATGCGCACCCTGTTCGCGGACCTGCCCGAGGCCTGCGACAACACCATCGATATTGCCCGTCGCTGCGCCTTCATGGTGCAGACCCGGGCCCCGATCCTGCCCAGTTTCGACACCGGCGACGGTCGGACCGAGGCCGATGAGCTGGCGTACCAGGCGCGCGAGGGGCTGAAGGCACGGCTGAAGACCGTGACCCCGGCCTTCCCGGAAGAGGACTACTGGACCCGGCTGGAGTGGGAGGTGTCCATCATCCAGCAGATGGGCTTCCCCGGCTATTTCCTGATCGTGTCGGACTTCATCAAATGGGCCAAGTCGCACGGGATCCCAGTGGGGCCGGGGCGGGGCTCCGGGGCCGGGTCGCTCGTCGCCTGGGTGCTGACCATCACCGATCTGGATCCGCTGCGGTTCGGCCTGCTGTTCGAGCGTTTCCTCAATCCCGAGCGGGTCTCCATGCCCGACTTCGACATCGACTTCTGCCAGGAGCGGCGGGAAGAGGTGATCGAATACGTCCAGCAGCGTTATGGCCGCGACCGGGTGGCCCAGATCATCACCTTCGGCACCCTGCAGGCGCGCGCGGTGCTGCGCGACGTCGGCCGGGTGCTGCAGATGCCGCTCGGCCAGGTCGACCGTCTGGCCAAGATGATCCCGGCCAATCCCGCCAATCCGGTGACTCTGGCTCAGGCTATCGCGCTGGAGCCGCGCCTGCGCGAGGCGCGCGACGACGACAAGGCCGTGGCCACATTGCTGGAGACGGCGCTGGAGCTGGAGGGGCTGTACCGCAACGCCTCGACCCACGCCGCCGGCATCGTCATCGGCGACCGGCCGCTGGTCGAGCTGACGCCGCTGTACCAGGACCCGCGCTCGGACATTCCGGCGACCCAGTTCAACATGAAATGGGTCGAGCCCGCCGGTCTGGTGAAGTTCGACTTCCTCGGGCTGAAGACCCTGACTGTGCTGGACCGGGCCTCGGGCTATCTGAAGCGGCGCGGGGCCGACCGCGACTTCAACCTGCTGCCGCTGGACGACGTGCGCACCTATGAGCTGATGGCCTCGGGCCAGACGGTCGGGGTGTTCCAGCTGGAATCCCAGGGCATGCGCGACACCCTGCGCAAGATGCGCTGTGGCGCGATCGAGGAGATCACCGCCCTGATCTCGCTCTACCGGCCCGGGCCGATGGAGAACATCGACGTCTATATCGACCGGAAATTCGGTCGGGCCGAGGTCGATACCCTGCACCCGTCGCTGGCCGGCATCCTGCAGGAGACCTACGGGGTCATCATCTACCAGGAACAGGTGATGCAGATCGCCCAGATCCTGGCCGGCTACAGCCTGGGCGAGGCCGACCTGCTGCGCCGGGCCATGGGCAAGAAGAAGAAGGAGGAGATGGACTTCCAGAAGGCCCGCTTCCTCAAGGGGGCGGCCGAGAAGGACGTGCCCGAGGCCCAGGCCGACTTCATCTTCGAACTGGTGGCCAAATTCGCCGGCTACGGCTTCAACAAGTCACACGCCGCCGCCTATGCGATGATCAGCTATCAAACCGGCTGGTTGAAGGCCAACCACCCGGTCGAGTTCTTCGCCGCCTCGATGAGCCTGGACCTGTCGAACACCGACAAGCTGGCGGTCTTCTATCAGGACGCGCGCAAATTCGAGGTGCCGGTTCTGGCCCCCGATGTGAACCGCTCCTCGGCCGATTTCGACGTGGCCTATGAGGAGGAAACCGGGGCGGTCCTCTATGCGCTGGGGGCCATCCGCAACGTCGGGCTGGAGGCCATGAAACATGTGGTCGAGGTGCGGGAGACCGGCGGTCCGTTCACCGACATCTTTGACTTTCTGGAGCGGGTCGATCCGCGTGCGGTCAACAAGCGGGCGCTGGAGGGGCTGGCCAAGGCCGGGGCCTTCGACAGCATCCACCCCAACCGTGGTCAGCTGTTCGACCAGGCCGATGTGCTAATGGCCTATTGCCAGAGCGTGGCGGCCGAACGGGCCTCGGCCCAGGTCAATCTGTTCGGCGGCGATCAGGTCGGTGCCGGTCGGCCGCGACTGAAGACGCGCGAACCCTGGGTCGGACCCGAAAAGCTGGATCAGGAACTGGCGGCGGTCGGCTTCTACCTGTCCGGCCACCCGCTGGAAGACATGACCCCGGCGCTGAAGCGCAAGCGCGTCACCTTCGTGGCCGAGGCGGCGCAGTTGGCCGAGAGTGGCCATGAGGCCTTCATGATGGCCGGGGTGGTGCGCCGCCGTCAGGAACGCGCCAGCCAGCGGTCGGGCGAGAAATTCGCCTTCGTCACCTTCTCGGATCCGACCGGGGAGTTCGAGTGCCTGTTCCCACCGGAACAGCTGCGCAAATGCCGTGAGGTGCTGGAGGTCGGGGCCTCGGTGCTGGTGCGGGTGCGGGCCAAATGCGCTGATGGCGAGGTGCGCTACTTCGGCGACGACGCCACGCGGCTCGACACCCTGCTGGACGACAATACGATTGGCCTGCGCATCCATGTCTCGTCGCGCGGCACCGACCCGGCGGCGCTGAAGGCGCGACTGGACCGGGCCAGTTCACCGGGCAAGGGGGGCGAGGTCTCGCTGGTCGCCTCGCTGGACGGCCGGCGCGAGGTCGAGGTCAAACTGCCCGGCCGCTACCGGCTGGACGGAGCCCTGCGCGGGGCGCTGAAATCGGCCCCCGGCGTGCTGATGCTGGAAGACGCCTGAGGCGATCCTTCAGGCGGAGTCATTGAGCAGCCGGCCATAGCTGTCGACCAGGCTGGAATAGGTCGGGACGAAGGTCACCGTGGTCGGTCCGCCTTCGGTGACCGGGGCCTTGATCTCGAAATGCATATGAATGGTCGTGGCCGAGCCGCCGAAATCGTTCGAGACCCGGCCCAGATGCTGGCCGCGGGTGACCGTGCGTGAGGCGAGGGTGGGGAATAGGGCGTGGACCCCGGCCATGTCCATATGCAGATAGCGGTAGATGCGGCCGGACTCACCCAGCACCGTGACCGTATAGCTGCCGATCGAGGTGATCTGGCCGGCCTCGGCCGCCACGACCCAGTGGACCTTCTTCTCACAGGTCGCGGGGCGGATGTCCTGACCCTGATGGCCCTTGCCCGTCGGGCAGAAGCCGTTGGTCCATGAGCGGGTTTCGCAGAAATTATCGCGCCATGGATAGCTGTAGTTGCGGGTGTCGCACTGGCCGCCGGGACCGGGCGCGGCGAAGCCGCCGTAGCCATAGACCTGTGAGTTGGCATAGGCCGGGGCTGCCTCGATCGGAAAGCGGATCCCCGGGGCCCACAGGGTCGGGTCGGCGGCACCGGACCCCGATCCCGGGACCAGGCCACCGCCCGCCTCATGCGGCCAGCTGACCGGCTCGGGCAGGGGTGGTTCAGGCTCGGGTTCCGGCTCCGGTGTGACTTCGGGGTCCGGGGCGACCGTGTCACCGACGGCGGTGCCTCCGGTCTGGGGCGTGGTGTCGGTGCCGCTGCAGCCGTTGGGCGAACAGGCGGTCAGAAGCAGCAGCAGCCCCACCGGGATCAACCGCCTCATTGTGGGCCTCCGCCGATCAGTCGCAGGTCGGCGGCAAAGGCGATGGCCTCGGCCTCGGCGCAGCCCGTCGCGCCCTGGTTCTCACAGATGAAGCTGACGTTATAAGCCGCGCCGAAGCGGTTGAAGGTGACGTCGATACCGTACTCGGTTCGCTCGGTGCCGATGTTGGTCAGGCCCTGGGCGCGGGCGCGGGTCATGGCGGCTGCACCGGGAACGACGCGGGCGGCGGTGATGGCGGGGGCCGGAGCCGGGCGCCGGGGCCGGACGACGGGCGACTGGAACGCCTTGGTCGTCCCGTAGATCTCGATGATCTGATCCTCACGCAGAACTACCATCATATAGTGGCGGTCGCCGGTGAAGAGCCGGGCGGTCTGCAGCAGGGCCGGGTCCGAGGGGGCCAGCACCGGCACGGGCGAGGCGGCCGCGCGGGCCATCAGGGTGCGGGTCGCGGGGTCCTTGTCCAGCCCCTCGCGCAGGCGGGCGGCCAGGGGATCGCGTCGCGCTACGGTCAGGGCCGCGGCATCGGTCCGTGACGGCGTCACGGTAACCTCGGACGGTATCGGGGCGGGATCCGACCGGATCTGGGTCCAGGCCACGGCCCCGAGGACCAGGGCCAGGCCTGCGCCCGCACCGATGGCCGCCATTCTGCGTCGGTTCATATCGCCCTCCGTTCAGGGACGATCAATATACCGTCGATATGTCAGTTTCGCTACGGAGCCTGTGCGGGCATGGCATGCCGGTCCTTGCCTTTGCGGTCGTATACGCCTAGAAGCCGCGGCACTTCTCACGCAGGCGTGGTGAGGTTCGGGGAAACATCCCGATCCCTGCCGTTCCGAGGAGCCTCCCAATTCCGGGCGGCTCTTTCACCGTCTGCGCAAGGTTGATCGGAAAAAGGACTTACCAGATCATGGCTCTGCCTGAATTCTCCATGCGTACCCTGCTCGAAGCCGGCGCGCACTTCGGCCACCAGACGCACCGGTGGAACCCGAAGATGGAGCGCTACATCTTCGGATCGCGCTCGAACATCCACATCATCGATCTGTCGCAGTCGATGCCGCTGATGCACCAGGCGCTGGTCGCCGTGCGTGAAGTCGCGGCCAAGGGCGGTCGCGTCCTGTTCGTCGGCACCAAGCGCCAGGCCGCCGGCCCGGTCGCCGAGGCTGCGACCCGCTGCGCCCAGTACTACATGAACAACCGCTGGCTCGGCGGCACGCTGACCAACTGGCGCACCGTGTCGGGCTCGATCGCCCGCCTGCGCGAGCTGGACACCCTGCTGGAGTCGGGTGGCGACGGCCGCGTCAAGAAGGAGCTGCTGAACCTCGAGCGCGAGCGCGACAAGCTCGAGCTGAGCCTCGGCGGCATCAAGGACATGGGCTCCGTGCCGGACATCATGTTCGTGATCGACACCAACAAGGAGGCCATCGCCATCCTTGAGGCGCGCAAGCTGAATATTCCGATCATCGCCATCCTCGACACCAACTCCGATCCGGACGGCATCACCTATCCGATCCCGGGCAACGATGACGCCGCCCGCGCCATCCAGACCTATTGCGACCTGATCGCCGACGCCGTCCTCGACGGCCTGGCCGCCGGTGCCTCGCAGGCAGGTGTGGATCTGGGTGCGTCGGAAGCGCCGGTCGAGCCGATGCTGGCCGAGGCTGCCGCCCCGGTTAAGGCCGACGCCGCTCCGGCCGGTACCGAAGCCGTCGCTGAGGAAATGATCGCCGCCGCTGAAGCCCCGGCTGCTGCTGCTGAAGCCAAGGCCCCTGCCAAGGCCGCCGCCGAAGCTCCGGCCGCTGCTGAGGCCCCGGCCGCTGCCGAGACGACTGAAGAGCCTGCCAAGGCCGAGGACGCGAAGGCCTAAACAGCCCCGTATTCTACTGCCGGCACCAGACTATGCGGCCGGACCTCAACGGGTCCGGCCGTTCCCGCATACAAATACTCAGGAGCCCATAATGGCCGAGATCACCGCCGCCCTCGTCATGGAACTTCGCGCCAAGTCCGGCGTCGGCATGATGGATTGCAAGAGAGCCCTGATCGAGAATGACGGCGACATCGCCGCCTCGATCGACTGGCTGCGCGCCAAGGGCCTGTCCAAGGCCGCCAAGAAGGCCGACCGCGTCGCCGCCGAAGGCCTCGTGGCCGTGGCCTCGAAAGAAGTCGGAGCCGGTGAAGTCGGCGCCGCCATCGAGTTCAACTCGGAAACCGATTTCGTCGCCCGCAACGACCTGTTCCAGAACGCCGCCAAGGCCTTCGCCCAACTGGGTCTGGATCACGCCACGCTCGAAGGCCTGCACGGTGCCGAGCTTGAAGTCGGCAAGACGGTCCAGGATGAAGTGACCAGCATGATCGCCACCATCGGCGAGAACATGCAGCTGCGCCGCGCCGCCCGCCTGTCGGTCGATGAAGGCGTTGTCGCCTCCTACGTCCACAATGCCGTGGCACCGGGTCTGGGCCGCATCGGCGTGCTGGTCGCCCTGCACGGCGGTGGCGACAAGGACAAGCTGCGTGAACTGGGTCGCAAGATTGCCATGCACGTCGCCGCCACCGCGCCGCTGTCGCTGAACACCGACGACCTCGACCCGGCCGCCATCGCCAAGGAACGCGCTGTCCTGACCGAAAAGGCCAAGGAAGAGGGCAAGCCGGAAGCCATGATCGACAAGATCGTCGAAGGCCAGATCAACAAGTTCCAGAAGGACGTGGTGCTGTCCAAGCAGCCGTTCGTGATGAACCCGGACGTGACCATCGAGCAGCTGGTCGCTGACGCCGGCAAGGAACTGGGCGCGCCCGGCCTGCACCTGGCCGGATTCGTCCGTCTGGCGCTGGGTGAAGGCGTCGAGAAGGTCGAAGGCCCGGACTTCGCCTCTGAAGTGGCGTCGATGACCGGCGGTCAGTAGGCCGCATTCGTCCACCACAACTGATCAAGGGGCCGGTGAGAAATCGCCGGCCCCCTTTTCGATTCACCTTTGCGCGGACGGCAGTCTCGGCTCAAATGGCTCCGCTTGATTCAAAGGGGTCTGTTCATGAAGCGTCTGCTCGTCGCTGTTTCCGCCATCGCCATCCTCGCTGCCGGGCCGGTGACCGCCCAGGAGGTGGACCGCGTCGCTATCAACGGCATCATCGACCAGGGGCTGAACCACAGCGAGGTCATGCAGACCGCTGCCCATCTCACCGACCGGATCGGCGGACGGATGACCAACTCGCCCCAGATGCGCGAGGCCGAGGCCTGGACCCAGCAGCGGTTCCGCGACTGGGGCCTGTCCAACGTCCGGGCCGAAGGTTTCGAGTTCGGCCGTGGCTGGTCAATCGTGCGTTCCAGCGCCCGCATGACCGCACCGCGCCCGATCGACCTGCGCGCCATTCCGATCGCCTGGACGCCGTCGACCAACGGCGTGATCAGCGGCGGCGTGGTCGTCGCACCGATCACCAGCGCCGGTCAGTTCGATCAGTGGCGCGGCAAGCTGCGTGGCAAGATCGTCATGATCACCCGGCCGGATACCGCGTCCGAGCCGACGGAGCCGGCGTTCCGTCGCTGGACCGATGAGGAACTGCAGGACCGGGCCGGCTATGCGCTGCCCCGGCATGATCCCGAGGCCGTCGAGCGCGGGCTGCAGTCCGGCCGTGCGGACTTCGCCCTGCGGCTTGACGCCTTCCTTGCGGAAGAGGGGGCGCTGGCCTGGGTCAAGATGTCCGCTCGCGACGGCGGCCTGCTGCACGGCACCGGCTACACCTATCAGGTCGGTGCCACCCCGAGCGTTCCGGGTATGGAACTGGCCGCCGAGGACTATCGCCGCCTTGCCCGTCTGGCCTTGACCGATACGCCGCCGACCCTTGAGCTGATGAGCGAGGTCCGGTTCCACGACGACGACGTCAATGCCTACAATATTCTGGCCGACATCCCAGGGACCAGTCGGTCCGGGGAATATGTCATGGCCGGTGCCCACCTCGACAGCTGGGTGGCGTCGGACGGAGCCGTGGACAATGCGGCCGGCAGCGCCGTGATCATGGAGGCGGCGCGCATCCTCAAGGTGCTGGGGGTCCGGCCCAAACGCACCATCCGCTTTGCCCTGTGGAGCGGGGAGGAGCAGGGCATCCTCGGCTCGCTGGCCTATGTCGACCGTCATCTGGCGACACGTGCGGCCCTGAGCGATCCGGCCCTCGCCGCCCTGCCGAACAATCGCACCTGGCGCGCCCGCTGGCCGGTCGAGCCGCGCCCCGGCTACCGCGACCTGGTGGCCTATTTCAACCTCGACAACGGTTCGGGCAAGATCCGCGGCATCAACGCCGAGGGCAATGTCGCCGCCGTGCCGGTGTTCGAGCAGTGGCTCGAGCCCTTTGGCAGCATGGGAGCCTCGACCGTGTCCCTGCGCAATTCGGGCGGCACCGATCACGTCTACATGCAGACCGTGGGCGTGCCCGGGTATCAGTTCATCCAGGACCCGCTCGATTATGGCAGTCGCCTGCACCACACCTCGATCGACAGCTATGACCACCTGAGGCCCGACGACCTGCGTCAGGCGGCGGTGATCCTGGCCAGCTTCCTGCTCAACGCGGCCAACAGCGACGAGCCCCTGCCGCGCATGCCCCTGCCGACCCGACCAACGGCCAGCGACCCGTTCGCCTATCCGGGCGGTGATTGACCAACGGACGCGCCGCCCGGATCAGTGATCCGGAACGTCATTTCCGGTGCCCGTCGGACCGAAGATGACGGTCGACAAGGGTTGACCCTATGTCCGCTGCCGAACGGTAGCGGTTGCCTATCGGCGCGCGTTGGGCTTTGAAGCCCGGCGCGCCCTTCGTCTATGATACCTTGCCCGATTCCCGCCTGCACACGGATCCTGCCCATGCCCGACGTCCCGTCCGAGTTTCGCTACAAGCGCGTGCTGGTGAAGGTATCGGGTGAGGTGCTGATGGGCGATCAGGCCTACGGCATCGATATGAAGACCGTCGACCGGGTGGCCCAGGCTGTGGCCCAGGTCGCGCGTGAGGGTGTCGAGATCTGTCTGGTCATCGGTGGCGGCAACATCTTCCGCGGCCTGTCCAAGGCCGCCGGGGACATGGAACGGGCCACCGCCGACTATATGGGCATGCTGGCGACGGTGATGAACGCCCTGGCCATGCAGGCCGCGCTCGAGAAGATCGGCGTGCAGACCCGGGTGCAGAGCGCCCTGACCATGAACGCCGTGGCCGAGCCCTACGTTCGCCGCCGCGCCCTGCGGCACCTCGAAAAGGGCAGGGTGGTGATCTTCGCCGCCGGTGTCGGTGCCCCCTTCTTCACCACGGACTCCGGCGCTGCCCTGCGCGCGGCGGAAATGGGTTGTGACGCCCTGCTGAAAGGCACCAGCGTCGATGGGGTCTATACCGCCGACCCCAAGAAGGATCCGGCCGCAACCCGTTACGATACCCTGACCTACCATGATGTGCTGTCGAAGGACCTGAAGGTGATGGACGCCTCGGCCATCGCCCTGATGCGGGACTCAGGCATTCCGATCGTGGTCTTCTCGATCCGCGAGCCCGGCTCGCTGCGCAAGACCCTGACCGGTCAGGGTACGTTCACTGTTATCACGTCCGGCGAAAAGTCCGCCTGACATCTGTCTGACCTCCTAGGGAAACTCTGATGGCCCAACCCGATCTCAAGACCTACCGCGACCGCATGGACAAGGCTGTCGTGGCCCTGAAGGAAGAGTTCGCCGGCCTGCGGACCGGCCGGGCCAACGTCGGCCTGCTGGATCCGGTCCAGGTCCAGGCCTACGGCTCGACCTCGCCACTGAATTCGGTCGCCGCCATCAGCGTGCCCGAGCCGCGGATGATCTCGGTCAATGTCTGGGACAAGACCATGGTCGGCCCGGTCGAGAAGGCCATCCGCGCCGCCGGCCTGGGGCTGAACCCGATCGTTGACGGTCAGACCCTGCGCATTCCGGTGCCGCCGCTGACCGAGGAACGTCGCAAGGAATTGGCCAAGCTGGCCGGCAAATATGCCGAACAGCAGAAGATTTCGGTGCGTAACGTCCGCCGCGACGCCAATGACGATCTGAAGAAGGCCGAGAAGGCCAGCGAGATCAGTCAGGATGACCAGAAGCGGATGGAGACCGAGGTCCAGAAGGACACCGATGCCGTTATCAAGCGCATCGATGAGGCCTTGAAGGCCAAGGAAGTTGAGATCATGCAGGTCTGACGGCGCACATCAGCTTGGAACATTCATCCGCCATGACGGTCGAAGCGACGACCATGCCGCGTGTTGCCGACGGGTCGATTCCCGACGGGCCGAAGCATGTCGCCTTGATCATGGACGGCAACGGTCGCTGGGCCCAGGCGCGTGGCCTGCCGCGTACAATGGGCCATCGCGAAGGGGTCAAGGCGCTGAAGCGGACCATCGAGGCGGCCCCGGACTTCGGTATTGAATGCCTGACCGTGTTCGGCTTCTCGACCGAGAACTGGAATCGCCCGGCTGAAGAGGTTTCGGACCTGATGGGGCTGGTCCGGGCCTATGTGAGCAGCGACCTGAAGCGACTGGCCAAGGCCGGGGTTCGGCTGCGGGTTCTGGGTCGACGTACGGGTCTGCCGGACGACATCGCCGAAATCGTGGACCGGGCCGAGCGGACCACGGCGCACAACAGCCGTTTCCTGCTGCAGGTGGCCTTCAACTACGGCGGTCGCGCCGATGTGGTCGACGCCGCCCAGCGCCATCTGGACCGCGTGCTGGCCGGTGAAGCCAGCGGCCCGCTGACCGAGGATATTCTGGGGGCCGGGCTGTCGACGGCAGGGGCACCGCCGGTCGATGTCATCGTCCGCACCTCGGGCGAGCGGCGGCTGTCGAACTTCCTGCTGTGGGAAGCCGCCTATGCCGAGCTGGTCTATCAGCAGGTGCTGTGGCCGGACTATGGGCCCGAGGCGCTGGCGGATGTCGTCGAGCAATATCGTCACCGGGACCGGCGCTTCGGCGGGATCGAGGGCGTCGCGGCTCTCGCGGCAGGCTGATGGCGGTCAAGGTCGGCGATATCGGCGTGCGCGCCGCCTCGGCCTTTGTGCTGGGTCCGGCCGCCGTCCTGGCGACCTGGGCCGGTGGGATCTGGTTCCTGGGGCTGATGCTTCTGGCGTCCGGACTGCTGGCGGTCGAATGGGCGGCGATGAGCGCCGCGCGCACCTGGCGGGTGATGGCCGGGGCCGTCGCCTTTGGGCTGGTGGCTGCTGCCGTGACCGCCCATGCCGGACAGCTGTCGCTGGCCCTGATCATGCTGGTGTTCGGCTCCTTCGCGGCCGCCATGTTTGCGCGCAGCCGCGGCGAGGAGGCGCTGGATGCCGCTTATGGAGTCCTCTACCTCGGTTGGCCGATCGTCCTGCTGATCTGGCTGCGGGATCTGGATTCGACCGTCGGCCTGCACTGGACCGTGCTGGTGTTCGCCGTGGCCTGGTCGTCCGACATCATGGCCTATTTCGTCGGCAGCACGGTCGGAGGCCCGAAGCTGTGGCCGCGCTTTTCGCCGAACAAGACATGGTCAGGCTTCTTCGGCGGCTTGGCGGCCGGGGCGACGGCGGGGGTCATCATGGCGGCCTGGCTGGACATGGGGGCGCTGACAGCATTTTGGGGTGGAGTGCTGGGCCTGGCCGCGGCGCTTGCGACCATGGCCGGTGATCTGTGGGAATCGGCGCTGAAGCGGCGCTTCGGGGTCAAGGATGCGGGCACGCTGATCCCCGGTCACGGCGGTCTGCTGGACCGCGTCGACGGCCTGATGTTCGCGGTGGTGGTGGTGGCGTGCGGGCGTCTGATCGTCATCCTGCTGGAGCGGGGCGCATGATCCGGCGGCGCGTCAGCATCCTCGGCTCGACGGGTTCGGTCGGTTGCTCGACCCTGGATCTGATGGATGCGGCCGAGACGGCGGGCACCGGGGCCTTTGAGGTCGAGGTTCTGACCGGCGGGGCCAATATTGCCCGACTGGCCGAACAGGCCCGTCGCTGGCGTCCGGCTCTCGTGGTCACCGCCTGGCCGGCCCAGCTGGAGGCGCTGACCGCTGCCCTGGCCGGCACGGGGATCGCCACCGCCGCCGGAGAGGCCGCCATCGTCGAGGCCGCGACCCGCCCGGTGGACTGGGTCATGGCGGCCATCGTCGGAGCCGCCGGCCTTCGCTCGGCCTGGGCCGCCGCGGGCACGGGGGCGACCCTGGCCCTGGCCAACAAGGAAAGTCTGGTCTGCTGCGGGACGGCCCTGATCGACCGGGTCCGGCGCTCGGGTGGTCAACTGATTCCCGTCGATTCCGAGCATTCAGCCATTTTCCAGGTGTTTCCGGCCGACGCACCCGAGCGGGTGGCCCGGCTGGTGCTGACGGCGTCCGGTGGGCCGTTCCGGACCCTGTCCCGGGCCGAAATGGCCGGAATCACGCCCGAGCGGGCCGTCGCCCATCCCAATTGGAGCATGGGGGCCAAGATTTCGGTCGACAGTGCCACCATGGCCAACAAGGGGCTGGAGACCATCGAGGCGGCCTATCTGTTCGATATGCCGGCCGAGCGGATCGATGTCGTGGTCCATCCGGAATCGATCATTCACAGTCTGGTCGAGTTCATCGACGGCTCGACCCTGGCCCAGATGGGGCCGCCCGAAATGAAGACGCCGATCGCCTGTGCCCTGGCGTGGCCTGACCGGCTGGCCTGGCCGGCACCGCGTCTGGACCTGCCGGCGCTGGGTCGTCTGACCTTTGAGGCCCCCGACGAGACCCGTTTTCCGGCCCTGGCGCTGGCGCGGCAGGCGTTGCAGGCCGGAGGCGGGGCCCCGACGATTTTCAACGCGGCCAATGAGGTCGCAGCCATGGCTTTCCTTGACCGCCGACTGGCCTTTCTCAATATTGCCGCAGTCATCGCCGACACCTTGGGACGCGTGACGAACTCGGGGGTGAGTTCCGGTTCCGACGACGCCTGCAACGCGGCCCTGGCCGTGGATGCCGAGGCGCGACGGGTGGCGGAGTCCATCATCGGCAGACTCGCCAGGGCGGCCTGACCATCAGGACGCCACATCGGCAACGGGAGAGACGATCGTAATGCTGAACCTGCTCGGACAGGTCTTCGTCTATGTGGTCCCGTTTCTGGTGGTGCTGACGGTCGTCGTCACCATTCACGAGCTGGGTCATTTCCTCGTCGCGCGTGCCTTCAAGGTGAAGGTCGACCGCTTCTCGATCGGCTTTGGCCGCACCCTGTTCAGTCGGACCGACCGGAACGGAATCGAGTGGCGACTGGCCTTGCTGCCCCTGGGTGGCTATGTGAAATTTTCCGGCGACCTCGATAGTTCCTCCGTGCCTGACCAGGCCGGGATCGAAGCGCTGCGTCAGGAAATCGTGGCCGAGCACGGACCCGGGGCCGAGCGCGACTATTTCTATTTCAAACCGATCTGGCAGCGGGCGTTGATCGTCGTGGCCGGGCCGGTGGCGAATTTTGTCCTGGCCATCACCATCTTCACCCTGCTGTTCGCCGGCCTCGGCGTCAGCGTGGTGCCGGCGCGGATCGCCGAGGTTCAGCCGGGCACCGCCGCCGCCGCGGCCGGCTTCCAGGTTCAGGACCGGGTCATCGAGGTCGACGGCCGAACCATCGCCGACTTTCGCGATGTCGGTCAGGTCGTGGCCCTCAGGGCCGGTACGCCGGTTGATTTCGTCGTTCTGCGCGACGGGCAGCGCGTCAAGCTGACGGCGACGCCGGTGCGTCAGTTGCGCGAGGATCCCATTTCGGGTCCGGTCCGGGTCGGCTTCCTCGGTGTCGGCTGGGATCCGCGTCCCGGCGAGGTCACCTATATCCGCTATCCCCCTCATGAGGCGCTCGGCCAGGCGGTCAAGCAGACCGGCGACATTCTGGGCACGACCATGACCTATCTGGGGCGGATCGCCACCGGCAAGGAGTCGGGCGATCTGCTCAGTGGACCGCTGGGCATTGCCAAGGCGGCCAGCGGTGTGACCAAACAGGCTGCGGCCGCCACCACGGACGTCGGATTGCAGGCCGCCAACGTCGCTCTGATGCTGGTTCAGTTCGCCGCCATAGTTTCGATTGGAATTGGCTTTCTAAATCTCTTGCCGATTCCTGTTCTCGACGGGGGCCACCTGCTATTTTACGGCTATGAAGCTGTTGCTCGCAGGCCAGTCCCCGCCAAGGTTCAGGAGGTCGGCTATCGCGTCGGCCTTGCTTTGCTCGTAGGTTTGATGTTGTTCGCGACGTGGAACGACCTGCAAAAGCTGAGCCTGTTCAAATTCCTCGGCGGGCTCGCCTCATGAGCCGACGCCAGCCCCCGATGGTTTCCCGTATGATCCAAAATGATGCGTCCGCTGTTCTTCGTCCCGATGTCCGTGCCCTGAGGCCGATGTCGCTGGTTCCCAGCCTGCTGGCCCTGGCGGTCGCGGCCGGTCTGGGTGCGCCCGCACTGGCACAGACGGACCCGGCGTCCGCCGCCCCGACTCAGGCACCGGCCGAGGCTTCGCCGGCCCCGCGTCAGGAAGAAGCCGCCGTCGTCAACCGCATCGTGGTGCGCGGTAACCAGCGTATCGATCAGACCACGATCCTGTCCTATCTGCCGATCCAGCCGGGCGACATGGTGAGTCCGGTCGTGCTGGACGTCGCCGTCCGCACCCTGAACCGTACGGGTCTGTTCGCCGACGTTCAGCTCGGCGTGGCGCAGAACGGCGACCTGATCGTCGATATCGTCGAGAACCCGATCATCAACCAGGTGGTGTTCGAGGGAAACAGCGCGATCACCGAGAGCAAGCTGCGCGAGGAGGTCACGATCCGTCCGCGCGGCATCTATACCCGCGCCCGCATCCAGGAGGATGTCGGCAAGCTGGTTGAACTGTACCGCCTGTCGGGCCGGATCTCGGCCACGGTCACGCCCAAGCTGGTCCAGCTGGAGCAGAATCGCGTCGACGTCGTGTTCGAGATCGATGAGGGCCCCCAGACGGGCATCCGCGCCATCACCTTCCTCGGCAACACGGCCTTCTCGGACAATGACCTGCGCGAGGTCATGGTGACCAAGCAGTCGGTCTGGTGGAATTTCTTCACCTCTAACGACAATTACGACCCGAACCGGCTCGACTATGACCGCGAGCAGTTGCGGAAATTCTACTCCAATCGGGGCTATTACGATTTCCGCGTCCTGTCCTCCGTGGCCGAACTGAGCCCGGACGACAGCGCCTTCGGCGTGACCATCACCCTTGATGAAGGTCGCAAATACAATTTCGGTGAGATCAAGGTCGTTACGGAAAGCGACCGACTGAACGGTGATTTCCTCAAACGGTTGCTGCCGATCACCTCCGGCGACCTGTACGAGAGCGACAAGATCGAACGGGCTGTCGATGCCCTGACCTTCGCCGCCGGCTCGGCCGGCTATGCCTTCGTCGAGATCAACCCGACCTATACCGCCAACCCGGAGACTGGGCTGGTGGACGTGACCTTCAATGTCACCGAGGGCCAGCGGGTCTATGTCGAGCGGATCAACATTGTCGGCAATACCCGCACGATCGACCCGGTCATTCGCCGCGAAATGGCGCTGACCGAGGGTGACGCCTTCAACCGCACCCTGTTGGAGCGGTCGCGTAACAATCTGCGCAGTCTCGGCTTCTTCAAGGACGTCACCGTCGAGGAGGTGCGCGGTGCCGCCCCCGACCGGTCCGTCGTCAATGTTACCGTCGAGGAGCAGCCGACCGGCGAGCTTTCGGTCGGTGCGGGCTTCAGTTCGGTCGACTCCTTCGTCGTCAACCTGGGCATCACCGAGCGCAATTTCCGTGGTCGCGGCCAGAATGTCGTAGCCCGGGTCGAATGGGGCTCGCTGCGTCAGCAGGTTGATTTCCGCTTCACCGAGCCCCGCTTCCTGGGTCGGGATTTGCGGGCCGGCTTTGACGCCTTCCACTCGCGCTACGACCTCAGCAAATATTCGTCGTATGACTACCGGTCGACCGGGGCGGGCCTGCGCCTGTCCTATCCGCTGAACGCCTTCACCCTGTTCAGCACCCGCTATTTCATCAAGGCGGACGAGATCATCGTGCCGACCGGCTTCTGCAACGGCACAGGTTCCTCGGCGCTGTGTGATCAGGTCGGGTCCTTTATCAACTCGTCGGCGGGCTACACGCTGCAGGTCAACCGGACCAATGATCCGGTCCGCCCGACGCGCGGCTGGGCCGGCTCGCTCCGGCAGGACTTTGCCGGCATCGGCGGCGACGTGAATTATGTAAAGACCGAGGCGGACGTCTCGGCCTATTACGGCATCGCTCCGCAATGGGTCGTCTCGACTCAGGCCTCGACCGGTTATGTGGCCGGTTGGGCCGGTGATGCGATCCGCATCAACGACCGCTTCTTCAAGGGCGGCAACAGCTTCCGCGGCTTCGAGACGGCCGGCATGGGGCCGCGTGACCTGAGCACGCGCGATGCCCTGGGCGGCAATTTCTATTTGATCGGCACCATCGAGCTGACCGTTCCGAACTATTTGCCTGAGCAGTACGGGATCAAGACGTCCCTGTTCGCCGATGTCGGCACGCTGGGCATGCTGGACGACCGCTATACGACCGATGAACTCGGCAATCCGTCGACGCGCATCGTCGACGACCTGCAGTTCCGGGCCTCGGCCGGTCTCAGCGTCCACTGGAAGTCGCCGATGGGACCGATCCGTTTCGACCTCAGTCATATTCTGGGCAAGGAAGACTACGACAAGACAGAGACCTTCCGCTTCTCGACCTCCACCCAGTTCTAACCGCGGCACCGTCCGTTCGTTCTAAAGGCCAAAGATGAAACTGTTCGCTATCGGCGCTTTCGCGCTCGCTTCGCTCGTCGCTTCAACCGCTGTGGCCCAGACGGCCGGTCCGGCCAACCCGGGCCCGGTCATTCCCGGTGTTTGCGTCTATTTCAACCAGCGCCTGCTGGCCCAGTCGACCGCCGGTCAGGCCGTCCAGGCCCGGATGGAGCAGCTCTCGCAGGAAGTGCAGGGTGAACTGACCCCGTACGCCACCACGATCCAGTCCGAGATCCAGACCCTGCAGACCAGCGGTGCGGCTTTGCCGGAAGCCGAGCGTAACTCGCGCAGCCAAGCCCTGCAGCAGCGTATCCAGGAAGCCCAGCAGCTGGAACAGACCCGCGACAACGAGCTGCGCTATACGCTCAGTGAACAGCGCCGTTTGATCTCGGTCGCCGTCGAGCCCATCCTGGTCGCCATCTATCAGGAGCGCGGTTGCGGCATCCTGTTGAGCCGCGAGAGCGTCTTCATGATGAACCCGGCCATGGACGTCACCGATCTGGCCATCCAGCGCCTGAACACGGCCCTGCCGACGCTGAGCTTCAACCGCATGGCGGTGCCGGTCCAGCAACCGGGCCAATAGGTCCGGGATCGGGCGGAGCATGATGCCCGACCCCCGCTTCTTCGACAGCCTGTCCGCCGTGACGGTCACCCAGCTGGGTGACCGGATCGGCGGGACGGTTGTGCGGGGTGGTGAACGGTCGATTTCCGCCGTTGCCCCGCTGGCTGTGGCCGACGCCAACGCCGTCGCCTTTCTGGCCGATCGCAAATTCAACGAGGCCCTGAAGACCACCGCCGCCGGCTGCGTGATCGTGCCGGCCGCCGCGGTGGACCATGTGCCGGCGGACACCGCCGTGATCGTCTCGCCCGAGCCGCAGGCGGCCTGGGCGCGCGCCTCTCTTATCCTTCACACTGTGATCGGCATCGGGGCCGGGCCGCGGGCCCTGCTGGAGGATGACGACGTCACCATCGAGCCCGGTGTGGTGCTGGGCCAGGGCGTCAGCATCGGCCGTGGCACTCGCATCGGGGCCAATACGGTCGTCGGCCCGGGCGTCCAGATCGGCCGCAACTGCCAGATCGGATCCAATGCCTCGATCGGTTTTGCCCTGATCGGTGATCGGGTTCGGATCCTGTCCGGGGCCCGGATCGGCGAGCCGGGCTTTGGGGCCGCCGGGTCCAGCATCGGACCGATCGACGTGCCCCAGCTGGGCCGGGTCATCCTGCAGGACGGAGTCAGCGTCGGGGCCAATAGCTGTATCGACCGTGGAGCCTATGACGACACGGTCATTGGCGAGAATACCAAGATCGATAATCTGGTGATGATCGGCCATAATTGCGTGATCGGCCGCAACTGCCTGATGGCGGCCCATACCGGCATTTCCGGCTCGGTCACCGTCGGTGACAATGTCATGTTCGGCGGCAAGGCGGGGATCGGTGACCACATCCGTATCGGCGACGGCGCGCGCGTGGCGGGCGGTGCCGGTGTGCTGGCCGACATCCCGGCGGGCGAGACCTGGTCCGGTTATCCCGCCAAACCGATCCGCCAGTCCTTGCGTGAGGCGGTCTGGCTCGCCAGACAGGTGTCGCGGAAGGCGAGTCCCGCGACAAAGGACAAGGCGGAATGACCGAAGAAACCAGCGTCTCTATCGATTATGCCGAGGTCATGCGGCGTCTGCCGCACCGTTATCCCTTCCTGCTGATCGACAAGGCCGAGGATTTCGTCGCCAACACCTCGATCACCGGCATCAAGAACGTCACCCACAACGAGCCCTATTTTCCAGGTCATTTTCCGATCGATCCGGTCATGCCCGGGGTGATGATCGTCGAATCCATGGCCCAGACCGGGGCCCTGCTGATGTCCAAGACGCTGGATGTGGCAGTCGAGGGCAAGGTCATCATGTTTATGTCGATCGACGGCGTGCGCTTCCGCAAGCCGGTGCGACCGGGCGACCAGATGCGGATGAAGGTGGTGGTCACCCGCCAGCGGGGCGACATCTTCAAATTCCGGGGTGAGACCTTCGTCGACGGCAAGTTGACGGCCGAGGCGGATTTCGCCGCCATGGTCGTCACCGTGGCGCAGCCGTGACCATCCACCCGACCGCGCTGGTTCATCCGTCGGCGGTTCTGGCTGACGGCGTCGGCATCGGGCCCTGGTGCCAGGTCGGACCCGGGGTGACCCTGGCAGAGGATGTGCACCTGGCCAGCCATGTGGTGATCCAGCAGGACACGGCGGTGGGCGCGCGCGGCGTGATCCATCCTTTCGCCCTGATCGGCGGCGATCCGCAGCATGGCGGTTACAAGGGCGAGCCCGTGCGGCTGGAGATCGGGGCCGATGCCGTGATCCGCGAACATTGCAGCTTCAATCGCGGCACGCCCCAGGGCGGCAGCCTGACCCGGATCGGGTCGAACGGCCTGTTTATGACCGGGGCCCATGTCGGTCACGACGCAGTCGTCGGCGACCATGTGACCATGGCCAACAACGCCACCCTTGGCGGTCACACGACCATCGGAGACAGGGTCTTCCTCGGCGGTCTGTGCGCCATCCACCAGTTCGGCCGGGTCGGGCAGGGTGCCATCATCGGCGGTCTGGCCGCCGTGACCCGCGATGTCATCCCTTATGGCTCGGCCTGGGGCAATCATGCGCGGCTGCACGGGCTCAACCTCGTGGGGCTGAAGCGCAAGGGCTATGGCAAGGACCAGATCCGCCGCCTGCTGGCCGCCTTTCGTGAGCTGTTCGAGGCGGACGGTGTGTTTGCCGAACGCCTGGACCGGGTGGCAACGGCCTATGCTGACTTGCCCGAGATCATGGAGATCGTCGCCTTCATCCGCGCCGATGCGCGGCGGCCGCTGTGCCTGCCGGGCGAATGAGTGCCGATCGCCCGACGGGCGCGCGTCTCGGCCTGATCGCCGGCGGCGGGGCCCTGCCGCAGGCGATCGCCGCCCGGTGCGAGGCCGAGGGCCGCCCCCTGTTCGTGATCCGGCTGAACGGGTTCGCCGATCCGCATCTGGCCCGCTATCCGGGAATTGCGGCGGGCATGGCCGAGATCGGTCGCATCCTGGGGGCGCTGAAGGCCGCCGAGTGTGGGTCGGTCTGTTTTGCGGGCATGGTCAACCGGCCAGATTTCAAGACATTGAAGCCGGATCTGAAGGGCGCGACCCTGCTGCCCGGGATCATCGCCGCCGCGACGCGGGGCGACGACGCCCTGTTGCGCAAGATCCTGTCGGTGTTCGAGGCCGAGGGCTATGCCATCGAGGGGGCCGATGACATCCTCGGCGGCGAGACCCTGCCGGCCGGGGCGTTGGGATCCGTCATCCCGACCGCCGATCAGATTGCTGATCTGAAAAAAGCGCTTCATGTCGCGGAAAAGGCCGGGGAACTGGACATTGGTCAGGGGGCGGTCGTCTGCGACGGCCTGGTGCTGGCGGTCGAGGCCCAGGAGGGCACGGACGCGATGCTGATGCGGGTCGCCGGCCTGCCCGCCGACCTGCGCGGACGCCCCGGTGCACCGCGCGGCGCCCTGGGCAAGGCCCCCAAGCCGATCCAGGACCTGCGCGTCGACATGCCGGTCATTGGTACCCGGACGCTGGAGCTGGCCGCCCTGGCCGGTCTGGCCGGAGTTGGCGGTCAGGCCGGGCGCCTGATGTTGATCAACCGCCCGGCGTTGATCGAGACCGCCGACCGGCTGGGTCTGTTCATCTGGGGCGAGGACCGGGGATGACCCGTCCGCTGAAGATCATGCTGGTGGCGGCCGAGGCTTCGGGCGATGCCCTGGGGGCCGGTCTGGCCTCGGCGCTGAAGGCGCAGGCCGATGGACCGGTCGAGTTCGTCGGGGTCGGTGGACCCCGGATGGCGGCCCTGGGCATCGACAGCCCGTTCAACATCGCCGAACTGTCGATTCTGGGCTGGCTGGAGGGGTTGAAGGCCTATGGGACGGTCAAGCGCCGGGTCACGGACACAGTGGCCCTGGCGGTGGCTGAAAAGCCCGACGCGGTGGTGCTGATCGACAGCTGGGGCTTCACCATCCGCGTGGCCAAGGCGCTGAAGGCCGTGCTGCCGGGTGTGCCCCTGGTCAAATATGTCGGTCCGCAGGTCTGGGCCTCGCGTCCGGGCCGGGCGAAGACGCTGGCGGCGACGGTCGATCATCTGCTGGCCCTGTACAGTTTTGATGCGCCCTGGTTCGAGCGCGAAGGCCTGCCGACCACGGTGGTCGGGTCCCAGGCGGTGCATGTCGACATGGACAAGGCCGACGGCGCGCGCTTCCGGGCCAGCCGGAACATGGCCGCCGACGCCCCCCTGTTGCTGGTCCTGCCGGGCAGCCGACCGGGCGAGATCAGCCGCATGACCCCGGTGTTCGAACAGGCGGTGTCGCAGCTGAAGGCCGACCGCCCCGATCTGCAGGTCGCGGTGGTCGCGGCCGGGACCGTGGCCACCGAGGTCGCCGCTCGCATCGCCGCCTGGCCGTTCCGGGTCCAGCTGGTGCAGGAGGCCGAGAAATACGACGCCATGCGCGCCTGTGACGTGGCCCTGGCGACCAGCGGCACCGTTTCGACCGAACTGGCTCTGGCCGGGGCCCCGATGGTCATCGCCTACCGGTTCGACGGCCTGAGCTATGCGATCATGCGGCCCTTCTTCACCGGCAAATACGCGACCTTGTTCAACATCGCCGCCGACGAGGAGATCGCACCCGAGCTGATCCAGACCGAGGCCACGCCCGAACGAATGGCAGCCGAGGTCGGGCGGTTGCTGAACGATCCGGCCGCCCGGGCGGATCAGGCGGCGCGGCAGACGGCGGCGCTGGATCTGATGGGGCGCGGGGCCCCGGACCCGTCGGAGCTGGCGGCCGAGGCGGTGCTGAAGGTGATCGTAAAGAAAAACGCCGGAGCCTGAGGGCCCCGGCGTCTCTGTCTTTCAGCCTATTGCGCGGCGCGAACCCTAGCCGCGCGACTGGATCGGCACGAAATCGCGTTCGGTCGGGCCGGTGTAGAGCTGACGCGGACGGCCGATTTTCTGGGTCGGGTCGCCGATCATTTCCTGCCACTGGGCGATCCAGCCGACGGTGCGGGCCAGCGAGAACAGCACGGTGAACATCGAGGTCGGGAAGCCCATCGCCGACAGGGTGATGCCCGAATAGAAGTCGACGTTCGGGAACAGCTTGCGCTCGATGAAATATTCGTCGTTCAGCGCGATCCGCTCCAGCTCCTTGGCCACCAGGAACAGGGGGTCGTTGGGGTCGCCGACGGCGGCCAGCACTTCGTCTGCGGATTCCTTCATGACCTTGGCGCGCGGGTCATAGTTTTTGTACACGCGATGTCCGAAGCCCATCAGCTTGTATTTCTTGGCCTTCACGCCCTCAATGAACTCCGGGATCTTGTCCGGAGTGCCGATCTCTTTCAGCATGTTCAGCGCCTCTTCATTGGCCCCGCCGTGCGACGGGCCCCACAGGCAGGCGATGCCGGCGGCGATACAGGCGAACGGGTTGGCACCCGACGACCCGGCCAGACGCACGGTCGAGGTCGAGGCGTTCTGCTCGTGGTCGGCGTGGAGCATGAAGATGCGGTCCATGGCCTTGGCCAGTACCGGATTGACGACATAGTCCTCGGCCGGAACGGCGAAGCACATGCGCAGGAAATTCTCGGCGTAGTTCAGGTCGTTGCGCGGTGACACGAAGGGCTGGCCGACGTGATATTTATAGGCGCGCGCGGCGATGGTCGGCATCTTGGCGATCAGGCGGATGGCCGAGATGTTGCGCTGGACCGGGTCCTGGATGTCGAGGCTGTCGTGATAGAAGGCCGACAGGGCACCGACCGTGCCGACCATGATCGACATCGGATGGGCGTCGCGACGGAAACCCTCGAAGAAGCGGTCGAACTGCGAATGCAGCATCGTGTGCATCGTGATGCTGCGTTCGAAGGCTTCGTATTCCGCGGCCGTCGGCAGTTCGCCGCGCAGCAGCAGGTGGCAGACCTCGACGAAATTGGACTGAGAGGCCAGCTGGTCGATCGGATAGCCACGGTGCAGCAGCGTGCCCTTGTCGCCGTCGATGAAGGTCAGGGCGCTTTCGCAAGCGGCGGTCGAGGTGAAGCCCGGGTCGTAGGTGAAGGCTTCGGTTGCGCCATACAGCTTGCGGATGTCGATCACGTTCGGACCGGTCGTCCCGGCCAGAACCGGCAGGTCGACGCTCTTGCCGTCATAGGCGAGCGTGGCCGTTCCGGCGGGTTTGGCTTGTTCAGTCATTGCAGCCCCTTTGTGCAGTCCAGCCAGCGAGGGGAGTCGCGAACCGGATCCAAGTGTTAGTGTCAGATAGTCGGTTGCAGCGCATCATCCAAGCGCCCGAGACTTTCCTCGCGCCCGAGCGCCGCCAGGATCTTGGCGATATCCGGCGCGGAATGGCCGCCGGTCAGCGCGGCGCGGGCCGGCGGGCCGATCTTGCCGAAGCCGACCGCCTCTTCATCGGCGAAGACCTTGAGCTCGGTCTCCAGGGCAAAAACGTCCCAGCTTTCGAACAGGGCAAGGCGCGCGCGCAGTCGACCGATACGCTCGCCGGCCTCACCGGCGAGCTGGGTCCGGCCCCGCTCGTCGATCACCAGCGGCCGTACCTTCAGCACGAAGGCCGTCTGGTCGGCCAGCTCGAGCGTAGTCTTGGCGCGGTCCTTGATGAAGGGCAGGGCCTGGGCCAGGCGGGCCTCGTCATGCTCGGACAGGCTGTGGCCGCGCGCCAGATGGATATCCAGCGTCAGCTTGGCCAGCCGCTCATCGTCGGCGAGGCGGATCCAGTGGGCGTTGACGTGGGCCAGCTTGTCGAAGTCCAGCCGGGCCGGGGCCTTGCCGACGCCGTCCAGATCGAACCACTCCAGGGCCTGGGCGTCGCTGAACAGTTCGTCGTCGCCATGGGCCCAGCCCAGACGGGTCAGATAGTTGCGCATGGCCTCGGGCAGATAGCCCATCTCGGCATATTCATGGACGGCCTGGGCCCCGTGCCGCTTGGACAGCTTGGCCCCGTCGGGTCCGTGGATCAGCGGTATATGGGCGAAGGTCGGCAGGGCCCAGGCCATGGCATCATAGATCAGAGACTGGCGTGCCGAATTGTTCAGGTGGTCGTCACCGCGGATGACGTGCGTCACGCCCATGTCGTGGTCATCGACCACCACGGCCAGATTGTAGGTCGGCGCGCCGTCCGAACGCAGCAGCACGAGATCGTCGAGATCGGCATTGGCCCAGGTCACCGTGCCCTGGACTGCATCCTCGACCGTGACCGAGCCGGGCAGGGGGCGGCGGAAACGCACGACGTGAGGCTGGGCCGGATCACCTTCGGACGCCTCGCGGTCACGCCACGGGGATTCGAAGGTCTTACGCTCGGCCTTGGCGGCGTCACGCAGGGCTCCGGTCTCTTCGGCCGAGGTCCAGTCGCGATAGGCGTGACCGGCCGCGACCAGCTGGGCCACGACCTCGCGGTGCCGGTCGGCACGGGCGAACTGGAACACCGGCTCCTCGTCCGCGAACAGACCCAGCCAGCTGAGACCGTCGAAAATCGCCTTCACGGCCCCGTCGGTCGAGCGTTCGCGGTCGGTGTCTTCCACACGGACAAGAAATTTCCCGCCGCGACCTTTCGCGTATAGGTAGTTGAACAGCGCCGTTCTCGCGCCACCTATATGCAGGTAGCCGGTTGGAGAGGGGGCGAAGCGGGTGACGACGGGAGCGGAGGAGGTCATTCAGGCATGTCCATGAGTGCCGTTCTTATACCGTTCGGTTCCGCAATTCACAGGGCCGCGGCCCGGATTCGCGATGGACTTCGGTCAGAGGTCGCGGCGCAGAGTCCGCGCTGGCGGCTGTGGGCCCCGGTCGCCTTCGGCGGCGGTTGCGGCGTCTATTTCGTGCTCAAGGTCGAGCCACCGCTGTGGCCGCTGGTGGTGCTGGCAGCCCTGACCGCTGGCCTGTGGCTGGGGGCGCGTCGGATGGGGCGGTCGCGGCGCTGGACACTGCCGCTGCTGCTGCTGGCCTGTCTGGCGATGGGGCTGGCGACGGCCAGGGTTCGTAGCGAACGGATCGCCGCCCCGATCGCCCCGGCCCTGTCGGAGCCGACCGTGATTGAGGCCTGGGTCGTCGATGTCGACAGTCCCGGCGAGCGCGGGGCCCGCGTGGTGATCGCGCCGGTACGAGTGCGGGGGCTGGACCCGGCCGCGACGCCGCATCGGCTGCGGGCCACACTGCGCGGTGAGCCACCGCCGCCCGGCGCGTCGGTGCGGCTGTTCGCCATTCTCAACCCGCCGCCGGCTCCGGCCGCGCCGGGGGCCTATGACTTTGGCCGCAACGCCTGGTTCCAGGGCATGGGCGGGGTGGCCTTCGCCCTGGGGGAGACGCGGCCGGCGGTGCTGGACGACGCCCCGTGGCGGCTGCGGCTGGCCATGCGGGTGAACCGGGTCCGCTACGGTCTGGCGCAGCGGATCGTGGCGCGGCTGGGCGAGCGCAACGGGGGCATCGCCGCAGCCATGACCACCGGCCATGAGGCGTGGCTTCGCCGCGCCGATGTGGATGTGATGCGGGATTCCGGTCTGGCCCACATCCTGTCGATCTCGGGCCTGCATATGGCCATCGTCGGCGGCTTTGCCTTTTTCCTGGTGCGGCTGGTCGTCGCCGCCTGGCCATGGCTGGCCCTGCGGGTGCCGGGCAAGAAGGTGGCGGCGGTGGCGGGCCTGATCGCTGTATTCAGCTATCTGATCCTGTCGGGAGCCCCGCCGCCGGCCGAGCGGGCGGCCATTACTGCCTCGATCGCCTTTGCCGCCATCCTGCTGGACCGGCAGGCGATCACCATGAACGCCCTGGCGACGGCTGCCTTCGTGGTCCTGCTGCTGCAGCCGGAGGCCATCGTCACCCCGGGCTTCCAGATGTCATTTGCGGCGACGGCCGCCCTGGTGGCCCTGTCGGAGGTCTGGCCACGCCGGATCCGCGAGCTGTCGGCTCCCTGGCCGATAGTCACTGTGCAACGCATCGGCAGCTGGATCCTGGCCGCCTGTGCCGCCAGTCTGGTGGCCGGGCTGGCGACCGGACCGTTCGCCATGCAGCATTTCAACCGCACGGCGGTCTATGGGCTGCTGGCCAATATGGGCACCTCGCCGGTCGCGGACTTTGTGATGATGCCCGCCCTGGCCCTCGGGGCGATGCTGGAGCCGCTGGGGCTGGGCGCGCCATTCCTGTGGGTCGCGGCGCGGGCGATCGAGGTGATGATGACCATCGGTACCACCGTCGCCGGCCTGCCCGGAGCGGTGAAGACCGTGTCGAGCGCGCCGGTCGCCGCCCTGCCAGTGGCCTTCATCGGGGTGCTGTTTCTGTGCCTGTGGCGCGGGCGAATGCGCTGGCTGGGCCTGCCGTTCGCTGCAGCCGTGATGATCTGGCCGCGCGGGCCGGTGCCGGATATCTGGATCGGCGACGGCGGGACCAATGCGGCCGTTGTCGTCGGGGATCAGGCCGTGATCGTGCGGCCGGGCGTGCGCACCTTTGCTACCGACCTGTGGTCGCGGCGACGCGGCCTGCAGGGTGTCGACCGTCCAGATGCAGGCTGGGTCTGCGACCGGTTCAGTTGCCGCCCGAAAGCCGACGGGGTGCTGGCGATGAACTGGGGCCGCAAGGCACCCGATACGGAGATGCTGGAGGCGCTGTGCGGTTCGGCGCAGGTGATCAGTCTGCGCGCGAGCGTGCCGGTGTTGCCAGCGACCTGTGACGGGCGGCTGGTGCTGGACGGGGCAGACCATGCCCGGGGCGGAGCGGTCGAACTGTGGCGCGAGGGCTCAGGCTGGAAGGCGGTATGGTCGGCGCAGGTGCGGGGTCAGCGGCCGTGGAGCGCGCGGCCCGATCCGGACGTCAGTGATAGCGGCGGATGAGTCCGACCAGCTTGCCCTGGACCTCGACCTGATCGGGACCGAAGATGCGGGTCTCATAGGCGCGGTTGGCGGGTTCCAGAGCGATAGACTGGCCCTTTTTCCTCAAGCGCTTGAGGGTGGCTTCTTCACCTTCAACCAGAGCCACCACGATCTCGCCGGAGTTGGCGGTGTCGACCGATTTGATGATCACCAGATCGCCGTCGAGGATGCCGGCCTCGATCATCGAATCGCCCTCGATCTCGAGCAGATAGTGTTCACCGGCCCCCAGCATGGATTCCGGCACCGGATAGCGGGCGGTCTCGTGTTCGATGGCGGCGATGGGGGTGCCGGCGGCGATCTTGCCCATCAGCGACAGTTCGCGGACGTCGTTGGCGGCCTCGATCTCCTGCGGACGGCCGCCGCCCTCGATGACGTCGGGGCGGAAGGGGGCGCGGCCCCGGACCGGGGCCCCGGTCGTAGCCTGTTCCGGCATCTTGACCACTTCGAGCGCCCGGGCGCGATGGGCCAGACGGCGGATGAAGCCGCGTTCCTCCAGCGCCGTGATCAGCCGGTGAATGCCGGATTTGGACGCCAGATCAAGCGCTTCCTTCATCTCGTCGAAGGAGGGCGAGACGCCGGTTTCCTTGATGCGTTCGTGGATGAACATCAGGAGTTCGTGCTGTTTGCGCGTAAGCATGGAGGCGAATCGTCCAGAACAAGGCGTGAACCGTTGTCGATGTTCTGTAAGTGTTCTATCCTAATGTCAACTTAACGGAAGATCAGCCCAGCAGGGTCCGCGTCGCCGCCGCGACATCAGCCTGACGCATCAGGCTTTCACCGACCAGGATGGCGCGGGCACCGTCGGCAGTGACCCGGGCGACGTCGCCGGGTGTGAACAGGCCGCTTTCGGCCACCAGCAGGGCCTGCGGCGGGGCCAGGGCGGCCAGACGGGCGGTGGTGGCCAGATCGACGTCGAAGGTGCGCAGCGAGCGGTTGTTGATGCCGACCAGATCCCCGTCCAGCTTGCAGGCCCGGACCATCTCGGCCTCGTCGTGGGTTTCAATCAGGGCGTCCATGCCGAACCGGCGGGCCTCGGCCAGAAGCTCGGCGGCCAGGACATCCTCTACCATGGCCAGGATAATCAGGACGCAATCGGCCCCCAGGGCGCGACTTTCGGCCACCTGCCACGGATCGACGAGGAAGTCCTTGCGCAGACAGGGCAGGGTGACGGCGGCGCGGGCGGCGACCAGATAGGCGTCATCGCCCTGGAAGCTGGGGCCGTCAGTCAGGACGGATAGGCAGGTGGCACCCCCGACCTGATAGGCGCGGGCCAGTTCGGGGGGATCGAAATCGGCGCGGATCAACCCTTTCGACGGACTGGCCTTCTTGATCTCGGCGATCAGGGCCGGACGGCCGGGCATGGCGGTGCGGGTCAGGGCGGCGCGGAAGCCACGCGGCGGCGAGGCGGCAGCGGCGCGGGCCTCGATCTCGGCTTGGGGCGTCGCAATTTTCCGGGTAGCCACGTCGTCGCGTTTGTAGGCGGCGATCCGGTCCAGCACGTCGGTCATACGGTCTCTTCAGGCTCGATCGGGGTGCTGGTGATGCGCGCCAGGGCCTCAAGAGCGGCGGCGGCGCGCCCGTCGTCAATGACGGCGGCGGCCTGGACCACGCCTTCGGCCAGATCGGCGGCGCGGTCGGCCACGACCAGGGCGGCGGCGGCGTTCAGCAGCACGATATCGCGATAGGCTCCGGCCTGTCCGGCCAGCAGGGCGCGCAGGGCGGTCGCATTCTCTTCGGCGTCGCCACCACGCAGGGCTTCGATCGATGCGCGGGGCAGACCGGCGTCCTCAGGCGTGACGGCGAAGCGGCGCACCGCCCCGTCCTTCCACTCGGCCACCTCGGTCGGGCCGGTGGTGGTCAACTCGTCCAGACCCTGACCGTGCACGGTCCAGGCGCGGGTGGCCCCCAGACGCCCCAGCACCTCGGCCAGCGGCTCCAGCAGGCGGGGGTCGTAAACGCCCATCACCTGACGGCGGGCCCCGGCCGGATTGGACAGCGGACCGAGCAGGTTGAACACGGTGCGGAAGCCGATCTCGGCCCTGACCGGTCCGACGTGGCGCATGGCCCCGTGGTAGGCGGGGGCGAACAGGAAGGCGATATTGGCTTCGTCCAGCGACAGGCGCTGCTGGGCCGGGGTGGCGGCGAGGTTGACGCCCAGCACCGACAGCACATCCGACGAGCCCGATTTCGAACTGAGGGCCCGGTTGCCGTGCTTGGCGACCTTGAGGCCCGCGCCGGCCAGCACCAGGGCGGCGGCGGTGGAGATGTTGAAGGTGTGCTGGCCGTCGCCGCCGGTGCCGCAGGTGTCGATCACCTCATAGGGATGATCAAGGGTCAGGGCGGCGTCGCGCATGGCTCCGGCGAAGGCGGCGATCTCGCCCACGGTCTCGCCGCGCATGCGCAGGGCGGTGACGGCGGCGGCGACCTGGGCCGGACTGGGCTCGCCCCTCAGGCAGGCGGCGAAGAAGGCATGCGCCTCCGTGTCGGACAGGACGTTCCCGTCGACCAGTTTCGCCAGCAGGGGCTTGAAACCGTCAGCCACGGCGTCAGACCACGGCCAGACGTTTGACCCCGGCGAGGTCGAGGAAATTGGCCAGCAGGTCGTGGCCGTGGTCGGTGGCGATCGATTCGGGATGGAACTGGACCCCGTGGATCGGCCGGGTCTTGTGGGCCAGACCCATGATTTCGCCATCGGCTGTCCAGGCGGTGACCTCGAGCGTGTCGGGCAGGGTGTCCCGGCGCACGGCGAGGCTGTGATAGCGGGTGGCGGTGAACGGCGAGGGAAGGCCCTTGAACACGCTCTGTCCTGTGTGTTCGATCGGCGAGGTCTTGCCGTGCATCAGGCTCTTGGCGCGGATGACCTCACCGCCGAAGGCCTGACCCATGGCCTGATGGCCGAGACAGACGCCGAAGATCGGCATATCGGCGGGAGCCGAGGTCAACAGCGACAGGCAGATGCCGGCCTGATCGGGGGCGCAGGGGCCGGGCGACAGCAGCACGGCCTCCGGCTTCAGGGCCCAGGCCTGTTCTACGGTCAGGTCGTCGTTGCGCACCACGCGCGTCTCCGCGCCCAGTTCCGCAAGGTAGTGGACGAGGTTGTAGGTAAAGCTGTCGTAGTTATCGACGACGAGGATCATCCCGCGCTTCTAGACCATTTTTGTTTCAGGTCGAATCGACCTGAATCCAAAAAATGGTCCAGATTCAAACTGGAGCGAAATCTGAGCCGAGTTGGACCTTCGTCCACCTCAACCGATTTCGCTCACGGGCTACAGGGCCCGTCCGCCAAGCGTTCGCGGAACGGTAAGGCTTCGTTAACCGTGTCAGGCTGCAATCAGGCTGTAGCGACGGGAAAGCCGATGACTGATTCCACAATCCCCGAGGCGCGCCGACTGCTGCAGTCGCCGACGCCGGTTCACAGCCCCTGGTCCACCCTGGTCGCCAGCGCCCTGGCGGCGACGGCGGCGGTGTTGATGGCCGGTGTGATGGTTCTGGGACCGGGTGTGCGCTTCAACGACAACGGCATCCCGGTCGATCCGGCGACGATTCCGGCCCAGCCGGGCTGACCCCTCAGCGGTTGCCGCTGGTGTAGCGCCAGGCGTCGATCGCGGCGTTCATCGGGGCACGAGCCTTGGCCCGGGTCTCGGCATATTCCGCCGCCGGATCACTGTCGACCACGACGCCGGCTCCGGCCTGGACGAAGATCCGGTCATCGGTGAACATCGCGGTGCGCAGCACGATGCAGATGTCGGCCTCGCCCCCCGCCGAAATATAGCCGACCCCGCCGCCGTAGCCGACGCCGCGCTTTTCCGACTCCAGCTCGTCGATGATGGCCATGGCCCGCACCTTGGGCGCGCCGGACAGGGTACCGGCGGGCAGGGCGGCCAACAGGGTGTCGACGGCGTCCAGTTTGGGATCGGCGCGGCCGCGTACGTCCGAGACGATGTGCATGACCTGGCTGTAGCGTTCGACGGTGAAACTCTCGGTCACCTCGACCGACCCGGGCACCGAGACCCGGCCGACGTCGTTGCGGCCCAGATCCAGCAGCATCAGATGCTCGGCCCGTTCCTTGGGATCGGCCAGCAGTTCGGCCTCCAGCGCGCGGTCGGCTTCGGGTGTGGCTCCACGCGGGCGGGTCCCGGCCAGCGGACGGATGGTGACCGCCCCGTCCTTGAGCCGCACGAGGATTTCCGGGCTCGAGCCGGCCAGCTGGAAGTCGATGAAGTCGAGATAGAACAGATAGGGCGACGGGTTCTGGCGGCGCAGCGAGCGGTAGAAGGCGAACGGATCCTCGCTCCACGGGGCCGAGAAGCGGTGGCTGAGCACGACCTGGAAGATGTCGCCGGCCTCGATATAGGCCTTGGCTGCGGTCACCATGTCGGTGAAGGCGGCCTGGTCAACGGGCGAGTGGAAGTCGGGAGCCGGGACCTCGACCGGGGTCGCTCGCGCGCTCAGCGGGGCCCGCAGCTCGGCCTCGAAAGCGTCCAGCCGGGCCACGGCGGCGTCATGGGCCACTCGGTCGTCGTGACCGCTGTCGGGATAGGCGGCGGAGATCAGAACGATCTCATGGCGCACCGAATCGAAGATGGCCACCAGCGAGGGCCGGGCCAAGACGGCATCGGGCAGGTCCAGCGGATCGGGGTTGGGCGCACCCAGCGGTTCCAGCAGACGCACCATGTCGTAGCCGAACACGCCGAACAGGCCCGCGGCCATCGGCGGCAGGTCATCGGGCAGGTCAAACCGGGTGGCGGCGATCAGGGTGCGCAGGGACTCGAGCGCCGGTGCCGGATCAGGCGTGAATCGGCCGGCGGCGACAGCCGGGCCGCGGGCCTGTTCGGCGCGGCCGTCGCGGCAGCGCCACACCACATCGGGATCACGGGTCAGGATCGAATAGCGACCGTTGACCGCGCCGCCCTCGACGGACTCCAGCAGGAAGGCATAGGGCCGGCCGTGGCCGACCTTCAGAAAGGCCGAAACCGGGGTCTCGAGATCGTCGACCAGACGGCGGACGACGACCTGCGGCCGTCCCGCAGCCCAGCCTCCGGCAAAGGCGTCGAAGCCCGCCGCACCCGGTCCGGTGGTCATTGGGCCGGGGCGGGTGCCGGGGTCGGCGCAGCTGCGGCCGTAGGCGCGGCCTCGGGTTCGGCGCTCAGGCCAAGGGCGACCCGGGCGCGAGCGACATCATAGGTCGCCTTGATCCGGGCGGACGCCGCGGTCATCGACTGCTGGATCATGGCCTGGACCTGCTCTTGCGTCATGCGCGGGCGAACCTGTTCAGCGATCGGCGCGGCCAGGGCCGGAACGGCGGCGTGGATCTGGTCGACCCGGCCGATCACATAGCTGGACGCCGATTGCGGCAGGGTGAACACCTGACCACGGCCCTGGCCGAACAGCCCCTGGAGAGCGCCTTCGCCCAGGGCTTCCTGGCTCTGGCGGTCCTGCTTGACGCCCGTGTGGATCTGGACCGGGGCCCCCACCGATCCGGCGACGGCGGCGACATCCTCGCCGGCGCGGATGCGACCGGCCAGTTCCTCGGCCTTGGTCACCAGCAGACGATTGTTTTCCCGCAGGATCCACTGCTGTTCCAGCGGGCCACGGATGTCGGCCAGTGCCGGCAGGCTGGACGGGCGAATGTCATCCAGACGCAGCACGAAATACTGACCCTGACCGGCGTCGATCACTTCGCTCTCGCCACCCTTGGTCAGGCTCCAGGCCGTGCTGAAGATCTGGGGCGGCGCGTTCATCGGCTGGCCGTCCGGCGTCTTGCCGTCCTCGGTAAAGGGCGGCAGCTGGATGATGCGGGCGCCGACTTCCTCAGCCGCGGCTTCCAGCGTCTTGCCATCCGTCCGGGCCTTCTCATAGCGGTCGACGCGGTCATAGACGGCCCCGCGAACGTCTTCCTGACGCAGTTCGGCGACGATGGCGTCGCGCACGCCGTCCAGGGTGACGGCCCGGCCCGCGTTGATCGCGGTGACCTTGGCGACGGTGAAGCCGACCCGCCCCTGAACCGGGGCAGACACTTCATTGGCGGCCAGGCCGAACACGGCGGCGGCGACGGCGGGGTCACCGAGGGCCGTGCGCGCGGTGTCGGTATAGGGGGCGACCTGGGCTCCGTTGGCGGCGGCGGCCTCGGACGGGGTCTGACCCGCGCGCAGGGCGGCGGCAACCTTGTCGGCGGCAGCCCGGGTCGGGGCGGTCAGGGTGACAAAGGTCCGTGTCTCGGCGTCGGACAGGGCGTCCTTGCGGAATTCGAAACGCTCCTGGATACGCGATTCCGCGATCGGGGCGGTGGCGGCGGGGCCGCCGTTGAACAGGATCAGGGCGGCCATCCGGTATTCAGGCTGGCGCAGGCGATCGGCGTTCTCGGTCATGAAGGCCGTCAGTTGGGCTTCGGTAGGCTTGGGCGAAGTCCCGGCCATGGCCTGGGTCACCGTGAAGAAGCGGCCGTCGCGGGTTTCGAGCGCCTGACCGGCGATCAGCGCCCCGTAGATGCGGGGCAGGCGGGTCCCGGCGAAGATCGCAGCGCTGAAATGGTTGCTGGCGTACTCATCCCGGAATTCCTGTTCCAGCTGGGCCGGGGTGACGTTCTGGGCCGCCAGGGCCGTCCGGTAGGCATCGTCGTCGAACTCGCCGGTGACCTGGTTGAAAAACACCGGGGCCCGACGAATCTGCTTCAGCACCAACGCCTTGCCGGGGCGAATGCCGGCCTTCCAGGCCCAGTCGAGGAAACCGAGACGCTGGGCCTGGCCGTCGAGATAGCGCAGGTGGATGCTTTCGTTGATCAGGTCATCGATCGACACGGGTCGACCGGCCTGTTCCTGCAGATTGTTGCGGACCCGTTCGAAATCGGTGCGGAACTGCTGCTGGTCGACGCTGCGGTCACCTGCGGTGATCACATGTCTGGGACCGATGTTGGCCAGCACATCCATCTGTGAGCCGCCCGTCACCAGCAGGCCGAGCGCCAGCAGGACGATCAGGCCCATGGCCCATTTGGATTTGGCGAAATCGCGGAGCAGGGAGATCATCGAGAGAACCTGACGGGCCGGCGGCAAGGGGAATGTCTGTGGCGTATAGGGCTCGTCAGGGTGGCACGGCAAGCGGCCGGTGCCCCAGACGGCTTGGCTTGGGTCGACAGGATGCCTAAACAGGGCGAATGAAACAATCCGTGAAGCTGATCGCCGGCAATTGGAAGATGAACGGCCTGGGCCGCGATCTGACCGAGGCCGAGGCCCTCAAACAGGCTCTCGAGGCCGATCCCGCAGCCTGCCGGGTCGTGTTGTGCCCACCGGCCACGCTGATCGAGCGCATGGCGCGGCTGCTGGGCGGCGGGGCTGTTGAGCTGGGCGGACAGGATTGTCACGCCGCGGCCGCGGGAGCCTTCACCGGCTCGGTCTCAGCGGAGATGCTGACCGATGCCGGTGCGCGTCTGGTCATCGTCGGCCATTCGGAGCGTCGTGCGGGCTTCGGGGAAACTGACGCGGACGTGGCCGCCAAGGCCGAGGCTGCGCTCGCCGCGGGCCTGGAGCCGATTATCTGTGTCGGCGAGACCCTGGAACAGCGTGAGGCCGGCGAGGCCATTGACGTCGTCAGCCGCCAGGTCGCCGGATCGGTGCCGATGAGCGTGGCCGGCCGACCCTTCGCCCTGGCCTATGAGCCGGTCTGGGCCATCGGCACCGGGCTGACGCCGACGCTGGAAGAAATCGAGGCGGTTCACCGGGCCGTTCGGCTGGCCATTCAGGCCCGGCTGGGGACCGCCGGCGACGTCGCCCCGATTCTCTACGGTGGTTCGGTCAAGCCCGCCAATGCCGCAGCAATCCTCGCCGTGCCCGAGGTCGGCGGCGCGCTGGTCGGCGGGGCGTCGCTGAAGGCGAGCGATTTCCTCGACATCATCCGCGCCGTCTGACCTGAACCGACGGCATCGATGATTGCTCCCCGGGCACATCAATGTTAGACGCCCCCGCTTGATCGGCGCAGCTTCGCGCCCACATGATTGACACCATGCTCCAGACCATTTTGCTCGTCGCCATGATCCTGATTTCGGTCGCCCTCACCGGGGTGATCCTGTTGCAGCGCTCCGAAGGCGGCGCGCTGGGCATGGGCGGGGGTCCGTCGGGCTTCATGACCGCCCGCGGTGCCGGCAATCTGCTGACCAATGCGACCTCTATTCTCGCGGTCCTGTTCTTCGCCTGTGCGATCAGCCTGACCATCGCCGGCAACATGTCGCGGGCCAATGAGTCGGTGATCAATGCCGATGACGTGGGTGCGATCGCGGTCGGTGGTGATGCGCAGGCTCCGGCCACGACCGCTCCGGCTCCGGCCCCGACCACGCCGCTTCAGCCCGCGGCTCCGTCGCTGGACGATCTGGAAGCCAGCCTGCCGTCCGGCGCGCCGGCCCCGGCGCAATAGGGAATGTGGCCGGCGGTCGTTTCCGCCTCCGGCCTTCGCCCTAGAAGTCTCAAATCCCGGGCGCGCGCAGGCGCGCCCGTTTCGTTTTCAACAGATGGATCGCGCAAGCGCCATCACAGGCCGCGCGAATCGGCGGTAAGGTAAGCTCCCATGGCCCGTTATGTGTTCATCACTGGCGGCGTGGTTTCCTCATTGGGAAAAGGCCTCGCCTCCGCCGCTCTCGGTGCGCTGCTCCAGGCGCGCGGCTACAAGGTGCGCCTGCGCAAGCTGGACCCCTATCTGAACGTCGATCCGGGCACGATGAGCCCCTATCAGCACGGTGAGGTGTTCGTCACCGATGACGGGGCCGAGACCGACCTCGACCTGGGCCACTACGAGCGTTTCACCGGCGTGTCGGCGGCCCGGTCAGACAACGTCACCACCGGCCGCATCTATTCGACCATCCTCGAGAAGGAGCGGCGAGGCGACTATCTGGGCGCGACCGTCCAGGTCATTCCGCACGTCACCGACGAGATCAAGACCTTCGCCCTGTCCCCGGCCTTGACCGACGCGGGTGAGGAGGTCGACTTCGTGCTGATCGAGATCGGCGGCACGGTCGGCGACATCGAGGGCCTGCCGTTCTTCGAGGCCATTCGTCAGCTGGGCCAGGATCTGCCGCGCGGTCAGTCGTGTTTCGTGCATCTGACCCTGCTGCCCTTCATCAAGACCGCCGGCGAGATGAAGACCAAGCCGACCCAGCATTCGGTCAAGGAGCTGCGCTCGATCGGCATCCAGCCCGACATCCTGCTGTGTCGCTGCGAACAGCCGATCCCGGCCGAGGAGAAGCGCAAGATCGGCCTGTTCTGCAACGTGCGTCAGGAGGCGGTGATCCAGGCGATGGATTCTGCCGACATCTACGCGGTGCCGCTGGACTATCACCGCGAGGGTCTGGATTCACAGGTGTTGGCCCATTTCGGCCTGACCGACGCCCCCGAGCCGGATCTGACGATGTGGGACGAGATCGTCCGTCGCCGCCTGCACCCGGACGGCGAGGTCACTGTGGCCATCGTCGGCAAGTACACGGTGCTCAAGGACGCCTACAAATCCCTGATCGAGGCGCTGCACCACGGCGGCGTGGCCAACAACGTCAAGGTCAACATCGACTGGGTCGAGGCCGAGACCTTCGAGGGCGATCGCGAGGCGTGCGATGCCCGCCTGCAGGGGGCCCATGCCATTCTCGTCCCCGGCGGCTTCGGCGCACGCGGGGCCGAGGGCAAGATCGAGGCGGCCCGCTTCGCCCGCGAGCGCAAGATCCCCTATTTCGGCATCTGTTTCGGCATGCAGATGGCGGTGATCGAGGCGGCCCGGAACCTGGCCGGCTGTCCCGAGGCCTCGTCGACCGAGTTCGGTCCGACCGAGGAGCCCGTCGTCGGATTGATGACCGAATGGACCCAGGGCAACCAGCGGGTTCAACGCCGGAAGGACGGCGATCTGGGCGGTACCATGCGGCTGGGGGCCTATGACTCGGTGCTGGTGCCGGGATCGAAGCTCGCTGAGATCTACGGCACCACGACTATCAGCGAACGGCACCGTCATCGCTATGAGGTCAACATCAACTATCGCGAGGCGATCGAGACGCGGGGCGGTCTGGTCTTTTCTGGCCTGTCGCCGGACGGGGTCCTGCCGGAGACCGTCGAGCGCCAGGACCATCCCTGGTTCGTCGGCGTTCAGTATCATCCGGAACTGAAGAGCCGCCCCTTCGCCCCGCACCCGTTGTTCGCCGGCTTTATCGAGGCTGCCGTGGTGCAGAGCCGGCTGGTCTGACGAGCCGGTCGTTCTGGAGGCCGGCTCAGGCCTGTTTGCGGTGCCGGCAACGGACGCAGGTCATCATTCCGGGGACGCTGTGGCTGTCGACCCAGCGATGGCCGCGAAACAGGCAGCGCAGATAACACAACCAAGCTTTCACGGGCATCTCCACTGGAAGCATGGCGCTCCCGTCGGCCCTTGTAAAATATCGCCGTTTCTTGATTTCTCGTCGGGTATGGTCCCTTGCGCACCGTCGAAGGTGACGATGCTGCCGCTGACGACCGCCGGGCGGGTCGAACGGGCTGGTTGGCGCTGCTGTGGCGAGGCCCTCTGCATTGACCGGCAACGCGAAAGGCGCGCTACGGTTCCGCTTGAATTCGCACGGACAGGCGCGCCGGATGATGGGGCCCGGCCATCGGGGTGCGACTGTTCTCTGGCGGACGGTCAGAACAGGCACTGCCATGAGATATTTGGCAGGGGTGGTATCAGTAACGACGGACCTCAATGACTAGACTACAAATATAGTTGCAGCATTTATTCTAAAAACAACATTATATCGCAATATTATTTCTGTTTGCATTGTAATTTGGCATAATATGTGGAATACTGATGCCAATGGCCGATAAGATAGACTTTTTCGATGAAATGTACGGTTCTGGCGATGCTTCGCGAGCGCCCTATAGTGATTACGCAGGGTGGTTTGATCGGCAGGATGCCGGAAGACTTCGGCAGAAGTCGAAGGAGGCCGAGGTCTTCTTCCGCCGCACCGGCATCACCTTCAATGTGTACGGGCAACAGGAGGCCAATGAGCGTCTGCTGCCGTTCGACATCGTTCCGCGCATTATCGCGGCGCGGGAATGGAGCCGCCTGACCCGGGGGATCGAGCAGCGGGTGCGGGCCATCAATGCCTTTCTGCACGACATCTATCATCGCCAGGAAATCCTGCGGGCCGGCCGCATACCGACCGAGCTGATCGCCAGAAACGAAGCCTTTCTGCCGCAAATGATCGGGGTTTCGCCGCCCGGCGGGATCTATACCCACATCGTCGGGACCGACATCGTCCGGACCGGCGAGGATGACTTCTTCGTCCTTGAGGACAATGCCCGGACCCCGTCGGGTGTCTCCTACATGCTCGAAAACCGGGAAACGATGCTTCAGATGTTTCCGGAGCTGTTCTCCAAGGTGTCAGTCCGGGAGGTGGGGGACTATCCCAAGCTGCTGAGACGCTCGCTGACGGCCTGCGCGCCCGAGGGGTGTGAGGGGACGCCGGTCGTGGCAGTGCTGACGCCGGGCATACACAATTCAGCCTATTTCGAGCACTCGTTCCTGGCCGACCAGATGGGGGTTGAGCTGGTCGAGGGGCATGACCTGCGACTGGTCGACGGTCGGATCGCGATGCGGACCACCCAGGGATACAAGCCGATCGATGTCCTGTACCGGCGGGTCGATGACGACTTTCTCGACCCGCTGAATTTCAATCCGGGGTCCCAGCTCGGGGTGCCGGGGATCATGGACGTCTACCGCGCCGGCAAGATCACCATCGCCAATGCGCCGGGCACCGGGATCGCCGACGACAAGGCGATTTACAGCTACATGCCCGAGATCGTGGAATTCTATACCGGCGAGAAAGCCATTCTGAAAAATGTGCCGACGTGGCGCTGTGCCGAACCGGATGCGCTGGCCTATGTGCTGGAGCACCTGTCCGAACTGGTGGTGAAGGAGGTGCACGGGTCCGGTGGCTACGGCATGCTGGTCGGCCCCGCGGCGAGCAAGCGCGAAATCACCGCTTTTGCGGCCAAGCTGAAGTCGCGCCCGGGCAACTATATCGCCCAGCCCACCCTGGCCCTGTCGACGGTTCCCGTGCTGACGAAGGCCGGATTGGCCCCGCGGCACGTCGACCTGCGCCCGTTCGTGCTGGTTTCGCCCAACAAGATCGACATCACGCCCGGCGGCCTGACCCGGGTGGCGATGAAGCCCGGTTCGCTGGTGGTCAACTCGAGCCAGGGCGGTGGCACCAAGGACACCTGGGTGCTGGAGGAATGAGCGCCGTTCAGGGAGACAGCCCATGCTAGGCAAGACCGCAGGCGGCCTGTTCTGGATGTTCCGCTTTCTGGAGCGCAGCGAGAATACCGCGCGCCTGGTCGATGCGGGATTCCGCATCGCCCTGACCCGGTCGGCCGCGGCCGAGGCGGAGTGGGCGTCGGTCATCGGCACGGCGGGGGTCCGCAAGGCCTATCTGGCCCGTTACGACGATTTCCGGGCTACCAGTGTCATCGACTTCCTGCTGCGGGACCCGACCAACCCGTCCAGCGTTATGTCGGCGATCGACAGCGCCCGCACCAATGCGCGGCTGGTGCGGACCGCCCTGACGCGCGAGGTCTGGGAGGCCACCAATGAGTGCTGGATGACCATCAAGGCCGTGCTGAAGCGGCCGGTGTCGGAAAGCGACCTGCCTGACGTGCTGGCCACCATCCGCCGCCAGAACGCCCTCGTGCGCGGGGCCCTGACCGGCACGATGATGCGCAACGACGTCTATAATTTCGCCCATATGGGGACGTTCATCGAGCGGGCGGACAACACGGCGCGCATCCTCGACGTCAAATATTATGTGCTGCTGCCGTCGGTGTCGTTCGTCGGTTCGTCGCTCGACAATGTGCAGTGGGAGACGATCCTGCGCTCGGTTTCGGCGCAGCGGGCCTATCGCTGGCTGAGCGACGGCACGGCCAATCCCAAGCAGATCGCCAATCTGATCATCCTGGATCACCGCATGCCACGGTCGCTGGCCTACAGCGTCGGCCAGATCTGCGAGCAGCTGGATCTTCTGGCCGAAGCCTATGGCGAGTCCCCCGCCTGTCACGACCTTTCTCGCGCCGCGGTCAGCCGTCTGGCCAGCCATTCGATCGACTCGATCTTTGAAACCGGCCTGCACCAGTTCCTGGCCGACTTCATCGCCTGCAATACCGCGCTCGGTCTCCAGATCGAGCAGGACTACCGATTCTACGGATGACCCCATGCGCGTGAAGATCCGGCACAGCACCGAATACACCTACGACCAGCCGCCCACCCATGGCCTGCAACAGTTGCGGATGATCCCCAAGGCCTCGGCGGGGCAGACCATCGTGTCGTGGCGCACGGAGGTGCAGGGCGGGCGCAAGGCGGTGGCCTTCACCGACCAGCACAACAACCAGGTCGAGCTGCTGACCATCGATCCGGGGGCCCGGTCGGTGACCATCGTCTGTGGGGGCGAGGTCGACACGGCCGACACGGTCGGGATCATCGGCCAGCACGGGGGCTTTGCCCCGCTGTGGTATTTCCAGCGGACGACGTCGCACACCCGGCCCGGTCCTCGAGTGCGACAGCTGGTGCGGGACCTCGGCAAGGACTTCGACAACGACACGGCGCGTCTGCACGCGCTGTCGGCCCTGATCCTGGGCGCGGTACCCTATGCGACGGGGGCGACCGACCTGTCGACGACGGCTGAGCTGGCGCTGGAGGCGGGGCAGGGGGTCTGTCAGGATCACGCCCATATCTTCATCACCGCCGCTCGGTTGATGGGCTATCCGGCCCGCTACGTCAGCGGCTATCTGGTGATGGACGATCGCGTCGAGCAGGAGGCTGGCCACGCCTGGGCCGAGGCCCATGTCGAGGGGCTGGGCTGGGTCGGGTTCGATGTGTCCAACGGGGTGTCGCCCGATCCGCGCTATGTCCGGGTCGCCACCGGTCTCGACTATGGCGAAGCCGCCCCGATTTCGGGTATCGTGTTCGGCGGACACAACGAATCCATGATCGTGCAGCTGCAGGTTCAGCAGTAGCGATGTCTGCCCGACTGAACCGTGTGAGACTTCCATGACCTATTGCGTCGGCCTGCGCCTGAACAAGGGGCTGGTGTTCATGACCGACACCCGGACCAATGCCGGGGTCGACAACATCGCCAAGGTCCGGAAGATGTTCACCTGGCACAAGCCGGGCGAGCGGATGATCACGATCATGACCGCCGGCAACCTGGCCACCACCCAGTCGGTGGTCAGCACGCTGGACGAGCGCAGCAAGATTCCGGCCGAACGCAATCCGTCCCTGCTGGAAGTGCCGACCATGTTCCAGGCGGCGCGACTGGTCGGCGAGACCCTGCGCGAAACCATCAAGTCGAACTCGCACAGCGGCCAGACCGCCGAGGCCAAATTCGGGGCCACGATCATTGTCGGCGGCCAGATCAAGGGCATGCCGCCGCGGCTGTTCCTGATCTATCCGGAGGGCAATTTCATCGAGGCGACCGGGGACAATCCCTTCTTCCAGATCGGCGAGACCAAATACGGTCGACCCATCCTGGTGCGCGGTTTCGATCCCGACATGAGCTTTGAACAGGCGGTCAAGCTGCTGATGGTCTCGTTCGATTCAACGCTGAAGGCCAATCTGTCGGTTGGCCTGCCGCTGGATTATCAGATCTATCGTTCCGACGACTATGCGCCGGCCCATGAGCGGCGGGTCGAACACGATGACCCCTATTTCCAGACGATCGCTTCCGAATGGGCGGGCGCGCTGAAGGGGGCGTTCAACTCGCTGCCGGACCCCGAGTTTTAGCCTCGAGCGGACGCTTCGCGCTCAGGGATTGAGCGTGTAGCCCTGCTGCTGCAGCAGGGCCAGGGCGGTCATGGCCGACAGGGACAGGCCGACGCCGGGCAACAGGTCGGCCTTGGTGATCTGTTGGGCAGCGGCCGTCTGACCGCACAGCCAGATGTCGACCCCGTGGGCCGTCAGTTCCGCAATCGCCGCCGCACTGCCGTTGGTCGCGCCGTCATTGCGGGCGGCGTAGACGGATGGGGTCAGCAGATCGGCGGCCGCGCCGCCGTGGACGACGATGGCGACGTGAATGTCGGCGACCGGGACGCCGGCCTCGACATGCATGTTGATGAAGCGGGCGGCCGAGTCGATCGTCCGGTTCAACTGGCCCGGCGTGGCCTTGTCGGTCACGTCGAACACCACCCGGAACACCGTGCCTTCGGGAATCGGCAGGTCGCTCTGGACCGATGCGATGTGGCCGAAGGTCGTGAATACAGGCCCGGTGTGGAAGCCGGCACGCGGTTCGGCGGCCGCCTGCAGCGGCAGCAGGAGCAGGGCGGCGACGATGGGCAGCAACTTCAGCATGAGAGTCTCGCTTTCACCCCCTTGCTAGCAGGCGGATCACCCGGCGACGAGGTCCGGACTACCTTTGGCAGGGTTTGGCGAAAACGGGGTGCCAACCGTGCCAACCTGCCATCCGGTCAGAACCCTGCGCCTCGAACGCCGTAACCCGAGGAGTCTGCCACAGCCGCGGACCCCGGCGGGTTTTTGACCGCAATTTTTCTGGAAGATGAATAATGTCAGTGGCTTGGCGGTGCGGGAAGGGCGGAAAGAGGGCGTCGGCCTCAGTGATCATGGCTCGCCTGAGGGGCCAGCCAGCGTGACAGGTACATCCGTTCAAAGGCGAAGACCGCTGCGATGGCCATCCCTGCAATGAGGACAATGACCGGATCGCTTTCCAGCTTCATTGCTGTGAAGGCCGCAAGAACCACGGCGTCGAACGCCAATGCAGCCAAAACAACAGCCCCTGCGGCACCGACCTCTTTCCGGCGGAAACGAAACACGCCCCAGTGCACGATCATGTCCATGATGAGATAGAAAAAGGCACCCAGCGAGGCGATCCGGCCGAGATCAAAAAAGATCGCCAGCGTCGAGGCGAGGACCACTGTGTAGACCAGCATGTGACGTTGAATGTCCCCGGACATGCCGAAATGACGGTGCGGGATCATCTTCATCTCGGTCAGCATCGCCAACATGCGTGACACCGCGAAGACGCTGGCGAGAACGCCGGAGGCCGTCGCAACCGCGGCCAGAACGACCGTCAGATAAAAGCCCGTCTGGCCGAGGGCCGGCCGGGCAGCCTCGGCCAGGGAATAATCTCGCGCGGCGACGATCTGGTCTATGGTCAGGCTCGATCCCACACCGAAGGCTACGAGCAGATAGACAAGGACGCAGAGCGCAATCGAGATCACGATCGCCCGGCCCACGTTGCGATGGGGGTCAGTGACCTCAGCTCCGCTGTTGGTGATCGTTGTGAAGCCCTTGAAGGCAAGGATCGCCAGGGCGACCGAGGCGATGAAGCCCGTCACGCTCGCGGCCTCTGCCGAGGTTGATGCCGCCGCGAACTGGAAGCCGCTCGACCAGAGCGCGGCGATACCAAACAGCGCGATACCGCCGATCTTGACCGCAGCCATGACCAGGGAGAACCGCCCGACCGACTGGTTGCCGGCAATATTGACGAGGAAGGCAAACACGATCACGGCGACCGCGAGAATCGGCACCAGCGGCCCGCCCACGATATCAAAGGGCCGCAGGATATAGGTGGCGAAGGTTCGGGCTACGAGGCTCTCGGCGATGATCATGCTGAGCGCCATCAGCAGGGCGGCCCCAGCGGCGACGGCACCCGGGCCGTAGCATTTCTGCAGGATCATCCCGATCCCGCCTGCCGAGGGCCAGGCGTTCGACATCTTGATGTAGCTGTAGGCGCTGAAACTCGTGACCATCGCGCCCGCGACGAAGGCGAGCGGAAAGAGCGGCCCGGCCAGCTGCGCGATCTGGCCCGTCAGAGCAAAGATGCCGGCCCCGATCATCACGCCGGTGCCCATGGCCACCGCCCCGCCGAGCGAGATCGAGCCTTTTTTGTAGCTATTGCCTTCGGGGCCTTGCTGCATGTCGGGTCGCCTTCAGTCGATACTGTTCTGTCACTGCGCGGGTGGGCGGGATGTCTCCTGTCAGCCGGTCCTGTCGCGTCGGCGCGCCCGCCACACTGTGATGTCGCGTCCCACCCGGATCCACAGCAGGATGAATCCCGTAATCACGATGGTGAAGGTCAGGAACGTCAGCCCGATGAGCAGGGGATGATTGAAATCCTTGCCCTCCTTGAGGTCCAGGATGTGGAGCCGCCAGAAGAAGTCGTAGAAACGCCAGACGTTCGAGCGCCGGGTGACGACCTCGCCGGTTTGCGGTGACAGGTAGAAGCTGGTGCGTTCGGTGTCGTTGAAATCCACGCGCCAGATCGGGCCCTCCTTGCCGGTTTCCTGCGGGGCGACGGGCAGCAGGACGGTGGAGGTCGGTGTGCCGTCTCCGCGATAGGCGTTGGCGGCCATCTGCGTCGCGGTTGCCGTGTCGAGTGCCGGAAATGCCTGGCCTGTCGCGGCGGACACCGTGACGGGGTCACCCTCGACCGGGGTCAGGACCCAGGCCGTACCGCGGGGTGTCGACTTCAGTTCGGCGCGCGCGACCGCGAGGTTCTGTGCCGCGGCGATGGCACCCGGAGCCTGAACGCCGTCAAAGACCAGCGGCGTCGGGGTTTGCTCGCGCACATGGTGCTCGCTGCGTACCGTCTCGATCGGAATCGCGGTCATCACCAGACCGCCCGCAACCCAGAACAGGACCTGGATGCCGACGGCCAGGGCGATCCATTTATGCAGCTGGGTCGACAGTCGAAGGACTTTCATCGGGGAGCCTCAGGCGTTGTGACGGGCGAAGACGCGGGTTCTACCGTCTTTCAGCACCAACAGGGTGTTGTAGGTCTCCCGGCGGCCGTCGGCTGTCTCCATGCCGGGCGACCCCAGTGGCATGCCCGGGACACTGAGACCCACTGCATCCGGACGCTCGATCAGCAGACGGCGAACATCCTCGGCCGGCACATGACCCTCAATGACATAGTCGCCGATCAGGGCGGTATGGCAGGAGGCCAGGGCGTCGGGCATGCCGTGGCGGCTGCGCAGCGTCGCCAGATCCGTGGTGACGGTGACGCTGACATCGAAACGGGCGTCGCGCAAATGGCGCACCCAGCCGTCGCAGCAGGCGCAGGTCGGGGTCTTGTAGACCGCGATTTCACTCCGGCCGGGCGTTTGGGCACAGGCGGCAATCGGGACGGCGAGTATAATAGCGACGCCGCCGAGAAAGGCGCGACGGGGTAGAGGGGTCATGGTCGGATCTCGATGAGCGGTTGTGACGGGTGGGCAGGCGTTTGAAAGCGCCTGCCTAGGCGGCGGGTCGCGGTGCCCGGGCGGAGGAATGGTAGCTGACGATCCGCCAGATGCCACCCCGACGTTCCAGCACGCTCGTTGCGACGCCGCGGCGTTCGACGGCGGGGCGAGCTGCGTCCTTGAAGACGATCCGGTAGACATAGGTCTCAGTCGCATAGGCGACGTCACCGGCCACCGTGACCTCACTGGTGTAGTCGTTGAAGTTGAAGGCCGAGAACACCTTGAGTTCCGGGCCGAGATGGTGCGCCAGATACTCGCCGTAGATGCCCTCGACGCCGCCCTGTTCGTAGACCCGGCCATCCGGCCAGAAGAAGGCCGACCCGGCGTCGCCGTCCAGGGCTTCAATAGCCTCGCGGTAGCCGCGGAGCACCTGGGTTACTTCGGCTTGCGGAGCGGGAGCGACCGCCTGAGGGGGGTCATTGAAGGCCGAGGCGGTGCCGGCGGGAAGGCCGAGGGCGAATACGGCCATCATCAGGGTTCGGGTCATCATGGAGACTCTCCTTGAATGTTGTGGGCGGTGTGGGGCGGTAAGGGGGACAGGCCCTTAGAAGCGAAGATGGTTGGCACCATGGGTGAGCGCGCCGCCGAGGTAGGCGTTGACCAGCACGGCGGCGACGATCGTGGTCAGCAGCCCGGCGTACAGACGTCGCCGCCCCGGGCCGGCGTCCGGCCGCATCGCGCGTTCCTTGGCCCACCAGGCGGCCAGACCGATCAGGGCGATGGCCGTGCCGATCCAGCGATGCAGGGTGTGGGTCAGGTCTTCGGCCGGACCCGGCAGACCCATCGCCAGCCAGCCCAGACCCGCGGCGACCAGCGCTGACAAGGCCGCCAGGCCAATGAGTACCCGCGTTCCGTCCGTCAGCCAGGCGCGACGGCCGAGCAGGGCGGCGACCTCAAGGACGCCGGTGATCAGAAACAGGGCGATGGGAAAATGCACGACGGCGGGGTGCCAGCGCCCGAGCCAGCTATACAGGCGTTGCGGCATGGGTTTGGGCGGGCCCATCTCCATGCCGCCGTGGTCGGTATCGCCGTGATCCATAGCCACCGGCATGCCGGCCATCGTACCGGTCATGCCCGGTTGAGCGGCGGCCGCTGCGGGTGGGGCCGCGACCTGATTATGACCTTCGTGCGCCCATGCCGGAACCGCCGTCACGAGGACGCCGAATGCCAACAAGATCGCGATCCAACGTTCTATCACGGTAAACACCTCCCGAGGCATGCCTGCTCTTCAAGGGTACGCGCGGGCCGGACGGTCCCCTCGTTTGGCGGGCTGCGAAGCCGTCGTTTGAGCGCAACGAAGGCGCGCGGTCAGTCGAGCCTCCGTCAATTCAGTCGATATCGATGCCGGCAGCTGAAGGTTGGGCGGAGCGTCCGGGTGGTCCCTTTATCGGGCAAACCGATCGTATTTATCTATTACGGGGAAGGGTTACTTCGAACAGGCTGGCGTCGTAGATCAGTACCGATCAGGTCGTTCCATTGATTTATTGTAACTTGACGGAAGATTTGAACTGCAAAAAGGTGCTGTAATACTATTCAAAATTCTCTGGAAGATGAACTGTGCAAAAAATACATGCTGTCCAAAGAGGTTTGCTGATTTCACTCCTTCTGGCTGCGGCTTCCTGCGCGCCGAAGGACATGGTGTCGGCGTCCCTGATCTCACCTCTAACGGTCGTAACTGGCCCGGCGACGGTCCTGTCACCGCTGACGGCTATGAGCGGGAGCGATCTTGCGACTGCAATCCGAAACGGCGACGTTACGTCTGAGGCGGTTGTTGAAGCTTACCTTGCGCGAATTGACGCTTACGACGACGCGGGTCCGATGATTCAGAGCGTCATTTCGCTCAATCCCGATTCGCTCTCCGAGGCGCGGATGCTGGATATCGAAGCCGGCGAAGGACGATTTCGCGGGCGGCTGCACGGTGTTCCGGTGCTCGTTAAGGACAACATCGAAACCCGGGAGTTGCCGACCACTGCCGGTTCGCTGGCGCTGGCTGAAAACCGGACCGGTCGCGACGCGCCGATAATTGCGAGGCTGCGTGCCGAAGGTGCCATCATTCTTGGAAAGACGAACCTTTCAGAATGGGCCAACTACCGTTCGAGCCGGTCTATCAGCGGATGGAGCGGCGTGGGGGGGCTGACGCGCAACCCCCACAGTCTTGATCGCAGCCCTTGTGGGTCGTCGGCCGGATCGGCCGCTGCCGTGGCGGCCCGTTTTGCGCCATTGGCGCTGGGCACCGAAACGAACGGGTCGATCACCTGTCCGGCCGCAATGAATGGAATTGTCGGTTTCAAACCCACCGTCGGGCTCATGTCCCGGACAAACATTGTGCCGCTCTCTCCAAGACAGGACAGCGCCGGACCGATGACGCAAACCGTTCGCGACGCCGCGCTGATGTTGACGGTCATGGCGGGCACGGATCTCAACGACCCGGCCACTGTGAACCCAAACAATCAGTACCGCGACTATGTTGAAGGATTGGACGCCGGTATTGACGGGATGAGGATCGGTGTTTTTCGCTGGGCCGAGGGTGACAACGCGGCCGTTTCCGCGGCCTTTAATGAAGCCCTGAAAGTTCTCACCGACCAGGGGGCCGTCCTGGTCGACATTCGCGAGTTCGAGCCGGACCCGGTCATGTTCGTCAGCGGCGATACCGTTTTGAGGGTTGAGTTCAAGCAGGCCCTGAACGCCTACCTGGCTGACTCCGCATCCGGGGTTGAGGTGCGGTCGCTGCCGGAGCTGATCGCCTATAACGACGCTCATGCAGACAGGGAACTTGCCCTCTTTGACCAGTCAATCCTCATTCAAGCCGAACAATCTGCCGGTCTTGATGATCCGGAGTATATCGCCAACGCGTCAGCGATTACCGAGGCCGCACGTGCCAAGGGAATCGACCTGCTGCTGCGCGAGCATAATGTGCAGGTGCTGGTCATGCCGACCACGCGAGCCGCGTCACCCGTCGATATTGCGTTCACCTCCCGACCCGTGGGAGGTCCGGTCGGGGCGGGCTGGCTGGCCGCGATGGCCGGATACCCCACGCTGACCGTGCCGATGGGAGATTATATGACCCTGCCGCTTGGATTGATGATTGTCGGGACCGCGTGGGACGATGCCCGGGTGCTGACGGTCGGGCATGCCTATCAAATACACAGCAACAAGACCCTTGCACCCGGCTATGCCAATGGCCCGCTCGCGACGCCCGGCAACGCCGCGGCGATTCTCCCTGACGTTGCGAGGTAAGGTTCCGGTTCCTGTTTTTGGCTCGTGCGGCTGCGACTGTTCCCGACAGCTCGGCTGTCGAGACCGGTTCAGGCTTTCGGTCGCGGCAGGGCGAATCTCAGCATCAGCCGAAGCAGGCGGTTGAGGGCCAGCCAGCCGCCGATCACCAGGCTGGTGCCGATCGGCACGATCCACCAGCCCAGCACCTCGCGGGCACCGGGCATGGCCGCGAACGACAGCGACCAGCTCCCGGTGTCATGCAGCCACAGTCCGGACGCCGGGACGAACAGCTTGCCCACGGTGGCGATGGCGATGATCGTGAGCGCCAGATAGCCGAAGGCAAACACCAGGCCGAGCACGGTCATGCCCACGCCGCCGCCCAGGGCGGTGACCAGCCCCATGGCGGTCAGGCCCGGTCGCAGGCCGTGACTGGCGCGCTCAAGCAGGGATTCGCTGACGTAGGCCTGTCCCACGACCCGGGCGGAGCCGAGCTTGCGGATGGCACCGGCCATGCGTTGCGCGTCGTCGCCGGTCTCGGCCGCGGCGCTGTCGGCCAGATGGGCGCGGATCTCCTGGAGGATCTCGTGGCGTTCGCTGTCGCCCAGCGGCGCAAGCACCCGGTCCAGCTGCGTCAGATAGGCCGCCAGGGCGGGCAGGGTGACGTCGCTCATCGGGAACTCTCCATCAGCAGCCGGCGAACGGACTCGTCCTGTTTCAGCCATCGGTCCGACATGTCCTTCAGCACCGCGACTCCGTCAGCGGTCAGACGATAGTATTTACGCGGTTGCGCCGTATCGTCGGTCGACCATCGGTGGGTGATCAGGCCGTCCCGGGCCAGTCGGGTCAGGATGGGATAGACCGTGCCCTCGATAATGGCCGACCCAAGGGCGTCGCGGGTGGCGCGGACCAGCTCATAGCCGTACCGCTCGCCCCGCTGCAGCAAGGTCAGCAGGACCAGTTCCAGCAGGCCCTTGCGGACCTGGGATTCCCAGTTGCCAATATCGAAGGGCATGCGCGGATTACCGGGGGGGCTGGCGCACGGCGCGCTGGCCCGAAGCGAAGGTCAGCCCCCCGTCGCTGTCGACCGCGGCGGCCACGTCCGGGCCGACATGGGCGTAGCCATCGATCCAGAGGCCGCCGTCGGCGGTGGCCCAGGCGCGCACGCGCGTCGCCGGCATATCGGTCTCCTGTCCCACGGGCTGCAGTCCGTTGATACGACCCTCGGCGTCGTAAACAATGCCAATGTCCATGGAGCCGCGCGCAAAGTCGATGCGAACCTCGGCGAAGTCGCTGGTGACGGCATAGACGTGGTGGCTGCGATAGGCCCCGAACTGGTCGATGAACTGGCTCCAGGCCCCATCCAGCGCGCCATCCGGCAGGTTGGCGACCATGTCCGGACTGAAGTGCGGTGCCATCCCTGACTGGCCGCTGGTCGCCCAGCCGGTGATGGCCGCCCGGGCGTCCGCTGCGAGCGGGCCTTCGGCGCGGATCAGTTTGGGCAGTTGCAGGGCCGACCAGCCGCCATCGGTCTCCAGCCAGAGCTGGTCCTGCGCGTCGACCGCGAGCGTGAAGGTACGATCTTCCGGCAGGCGGTAGCTGCCCGCCAGCGCCCGGGCTGCCCCGGGCGAGGCGAGCGCCGGAACGGTTGCGGGCATCTGGCCTGCGACCACGGAGGACACCACCCGGCGCAGATAGGTCTCGCTGTCCGACAGGTTATCGAGGTCGAGGGTGCGGTTGAGCTCCCCGAACGTCGCGCGGTGGTGGGCCGGGGTCAGGACCAGATAGCTGACCGCGCCGGGCAGGGCCCCGTCGTGGGCGACCTGACGCACGCCGTCGACGTCCCGGACCAGCCAGCCGAGGGCGAAGGATTCTCCCGGCTTGCGGGTCGGGACCACCGGGGTCCACATCTGTTGCAGGGTTTCCGGCCGGAGGATGCGTCCGGACATCAGGGCCTCGCTCCATTTCAGCAATCCGTCCGGCGTCGCCCGGATGCCGCCGGCGCTGAACATCTGGCTCGGATCGATCACGGGGGCGGGAGTGACGGTGTCGCCGTGCCGTTCGAACGCCGTCGCATCGGGGTAGCCCGGCAGGTCACGGCACAGGCAGAAGGCGTCCGAGACCCCGGCCGGGGCCAGCACCAGACCGTCCAGGGCGGCAGAGTAGGGCTGGCCGGTCACGACCTCGATGATGCGGCCCAGCAGGATGTAGCCGGAGTTCGAATAGCTGTAGCGTGCACCGGGTTCGAACAGCAGGGGCGCGGCTGAAAACTGATCGATCAGGGCGCTTGTGCCGGTCGGCTGTGACAGGGCGTCGAAGTCCGGCGGGCCGTCGCCCAGTCCCTGGTCGTCCTTGAGCAGGCTGGGCACGCCGCCTATGTGACTGAGCAGCTGGGCGATGGTGACGTCGGCGAAGGGGCGGGCCGCGTATTCCGGGAGGTAGGTCTGGACGGTGGCCGCCAGATCGATGCGACCATCCTCGACCAGCCGCATGATCGCGGTGGCGGTCAGTACCTTGGTCACCGAGGCCAGCGGATAGGCGACCCGGGAGCCGTTGACGGTGCTGCCGTCGGCCACCGCGGAACCGCGGGCGTCGACGATGCGGATCGCCCCTTGCTCGGCGGCGGCCACAATGCCCGAGAAACGGCCGACCCTTGCGTCGTCGGCCAGATCGGCGACGGGGCCTGCAGAGGCCTGTCCGGTCGTGACGGCGGCCATCAGAATGGCGCTGCCGATAAGGGGGATCGCCCGGCGGAGGGTGTTCATGTTGGGGCTCCATGACCTGCTGATAGGTTATACCTAGTAGTAGGTACTGAGTTGGCCATGGTTATGTCGAGTTAAATTGCGGACAGGTTCACCGGGCGGGCGGATGGGGCGGGGCAGCCGGTCCCGATGCCGATACGGTGGCGGTTCAGCGCCGCGTCGACTCCCGCGCGGTTCCGGGGAGGTGGCCGGGCAGCGCCTGGGCCCGGCCCTCTATTCGATCGGGCGTTCTGTCGAAAGGAGATCCTCCTCAGACGCGCCGCGCCGCTCCGCCTCGATCGTTTCATCGATATGCACGTCGGGACGCACCGACATTTCTTCGGCCGGAGCCGCAGCGGTCCGCGTCGGCCGTGGGGTCGCAGGCGGGGCCGGCTGCCGTCTGGCCGGGGCGGGGGTCGCTTTCGCCAGGTTGGGAAACTGATCGACCCGCAGGCGATAGATCGGTTCGGGCAGGGTGAAGCCCGCCGCCTCGATCGCCATCTTCGCCGCGCGGATCGAACGGCTTCGCGCCTTGAGGAAGTCCGCCTCGCCCTGATCGATCCAGGCCATGAATTTCAGCACGATATTGCTGTCGCCGACCGCAACGATCAGGCCGCTCGGCGCGGGCTCGGTCAGGATGAAGTCCAGCGCCGCCAGCGCTTCCACCCCGGTGCAGATGGCCGATTCCGGATCGTCCTCGGCGTCGACGCCCAGTTCGAACTCCAGCCGCCGTTCGGGATTGCGCGTGTAGTTGAGGATCACAGCCTTGAACACGATGGTATTGGGGATGCGCAGATGGTTGCCGTCCAGCGTCATCAGCACGGTGGCGCGCGAGGTCAGGCGCACCACCTTGCCCTCCTGACCGTCGATGACGACGTGGTCGTTGGCGCGGAACGGCTGGCGCAGGCTGAGCATGATGCTGGAAATGTAGTTCTCGAGCGCGTCGCGCACCGCGAAGCCGATCGCCAGGCCGATGACCCCGGCCCCGCCCAGCACCGTGCCCATCAGGGCCGTGGCCCCGACGAGATTGAGCGCCATCACGATACCCACCACCACGCTGACCACCCGAATGGCCTGGGCCAGCAGGTCGCCGACAAACGGGTTGGGCGTCAGCCGCCGCCAGAACCGGTTGAACGACGCCAGCCACCAGCCGAGGATCACAAAGCCCGCCAGCACCAGACCGCCGAGTAGCAGCAACGGGGCGGCGTTGAAGGCCGACCGCAACAGGCCGGTCAGCTTCTGCAGGAAGGGCGAGACCCGTTCACCGACATCGACGCTGGTCTCGATGTCGTTGCGGACCGCGACGACGCCTTCGACCCGGCCGGCGATGTTTTCGGCGCGATCCAGGTCGTCCCGGTCTGCCAGCGCCCCGCCCAGTGTGACCACGCCCTCGGCCACGCGCACCTGCACAGCGGAAAGCGTGTCCAGTTCGCCGAAGATGCGGCGCAGGCGCTCGGCGATGGCGGCGTCTGATTGCGCATCGCTCCGGGTGCTGATGACCGGCGCGTCCTGGACGGGCTCGACCGTCTGGGCGTGGGCGCGATCAGGCGTCGAGATCAGGCAGCCGGCCAGGGTCAGACAGGCGACCAGATATCCGAAACTGATCTTCTCCTTCATGTGGTCATCCCGAAATTCACGTACCGAAACACCGGGGCGTGGTGCGGGTATTGTTCAGTAAACCGGTGCAACACGCAAAGGGGTTCGCGGCCCGGTCCGGGCGACAGTCCCGGTCGAGCTGGGGCCTAGCCCACCACCGCGGTGGTCTCGATCTCGATGCGGGCGGCGTCCTCGATCAGGCCCTTGACCTCGACCACGGCCATGGTTGGGTAGTGGGCCCCGATGCGCTCGCGCCAGACGGCCCCGATGTCGCGCTGGGCGGCGAGGTATTCGGCCTTGTCGACGATGTACCAGGTCATGCGGACGATGTGTTCGGGCCCGGCACCGGCCTCGGCCAGGATGGCCAGGGTGTTGTCGATGGTCTGGCGGAACTGGGCCGCGAAGCCGTCAGGGAACTGCCCCACCGTGTCCCAGCCGATCTGGCCGGAGACGAAGACCAGCTGGCCGGTGGCGGCGATGCCATTGGAATAGCCCCTCGGTCGGGGCCAGCCTTCGGGCAGCAGGACGCGGTTCATGGCTGGCTCTCCAGGAAGGGGGCGATGCGGGTGCGAAGGGGTTCGGGCCAGGGCTCGGGCTTCATGGACTGACCGACGTAGACGATGGTCTGGCTGGCTTCGAAACGCAGCTGGTCGCCGGAGGTTATGCGGTGGCGCAGGCCACAGGAGGCCCCGCCCAGTTTGGTCACCGTCAAGGCGAAGGTCAGCGCGTCCTCGAGCCGCGACGGGGCGATGAAGCGGGCCTCGACGGCGGCGGTGGGCACGCTGACGTGGCGGTTGAGATGCAGCTCGCGGAACGAGACCTGCAGCGGACCGGCGAACCAGTCCTCGACCACGCCGTTGAGCATTTCGAAATAGCGCGGGAAGAAGACGATGCCGGCGGCGTCGCAGTCGGCGAAGCGCACGCGACGTTCAGCGGTGAAGATCTGGCCGGTCATGCGTCCGCCTTGAGCCGGAAACGCTGCAGCTTGCCGGTCTGGGTCTTGGGCAGGGCGTCCACGAAGGCCAGCGCCCGGGGGTATTTGTAGGGGGCGATGACGCTCTTCACGTGGGTCTGAAGCTCGCACGTCAGGGCGTCGGACGGTGTGTGGTCCGGGTTCAGCACCACGAAGGCCTTGACGATCTGGCCGCGTTCCTCGTCGGGAACGCCGATCACAGCGGCCTCGGCCACGGCGGGGTGGCGCAGCAGGGCGTTTTCCACCTCGGGCGCGCCGATATTGTAGCCGGACGATACGATCATGTCGTCGGCCCGGGCCACGAACCAGAAATAGCCGTCCTCATCCAGCCGGTAGACGTCGCCGGTCAGGTTCCAGCCGTCCTGAACATAGGCGGCCTGCCGCGCGTCATCGAGATAGCGGCAGCCGGTCGGGCCGCGCACGGCGAGGCGGCCGGTTTCCCCGGCGGGGAGGGGCCTGCCGTCCGCGTCGATGATGCGGGCCTCATAGCCGGGGACGGGCTTGCCCGTGGCACCGGGCCGGATGTCGTCGCCGCCGGCCGAGATGAAGATATGGATCATCTCGGTCGAGCCGATCCCGTCGATGATGCGGACGCCGGTCGCGTCGTGCCAGGCGTCGGAGGTGGCGGCGGGCAGGGCCTCGCCGGCCGAGACACAGGTGCGCAGGCTCGACAGGTCGTGCGCGTCCGTCAGCTTCAGCAGGGCGCGATAGCCGGTCGGGGCCGTGAAAATGGCGGTGGCCCGGTGGCGGGCGATGGTCTCTGCCAGGGTATCAAAGCCGGGGCAGGGGGCGAAGGCGGTCGCGGCACCCACCGCGGCGGGGAACACCACCAGCCCGCCGAGGCCGAAGGTGAAGGCGATCGGCGGGGTGCCGACCACGATGTCGTCGCTGGTCAGGCCGACGATATGGCGGCCGAAGGTGTCGGCCATGGCCAGGATGTCGCGGTGACCGTGGACGCAGCCCTTGGGCTGGCCGGTGGTGCCCGAGGTGAAGGCGATCAGGGCCGGGTCGTCGGCGGCGGTGTCGACCGCGTCGAAACCGATACCGGGCGGCTGCGCTTGGGCGGCCTTCTGCAGCGTGGCGGAGTCCATGACCTGGGTGAGCGACGGGGCGGTCGCCTGCGCCTCGGTCACAGCCTCGACGAGCGTCTCATGGACCAGGGCATGGCTGATGCGGGCCTTGTCGATGACGATGGCCAGTTCGGCGGCGCGCAGCATCGGCATGGTGGCGACCACGACGCCGCCGGCTTTCAGGATGGCGAACCAGGCCAGCACCGTCCACGCCGCGTTGGGGCCGTGCAAGAGGACGCGGTTGCCGGGGACCAGACCCATGTCCTCGACCAGCACCCGCGCCATCCGGTTGGAGATGGCGTCAACTCGGCCCCATGAAAACTCGAGATCGTGGTCGATCAGCGCGCGGGCCTCGGGACCGGCGGCGGCGAGGGCGCGGCGCAGCAGTTCAGCGGCGGCGTTGACCCGCTCGGGATGGGCCAGTTCCGGCAGGCTGAAGATCAGATCGGGCTGCTGCTCAGCAGGTGGCAGATGGTCCAGCACGAACCGGTCGAGATGCGCGCTGCGGGCCATCAGGTCCCTCCCGCCATGGCGGCCAGCGCCTGTCGGGCGATGACGATCTTCTGCACCTCCGAGGCCCCCTCATAGATGCGCAGGGCCCGGATTTCGCGATACAGCCGCTCGACCGGGTTACCGGACACGACGCCGAGCCCGCCGAACAGCTGGACTGCCGCATCGATTACGGCCTGGGCCTCATCAGTAGCGTAGAGCTTGGCCATGGCCGCCTCGCGGGTGATGCGCGGTGCGCCCTGATCCTTGAGCCAGGCGGCGCGGTAGATCAGCAGGGCCGAGGCGTCGATCTTCAACGCCATGTCGGCCAGCGAGGCCTGGACCAGCTGCAGGTCGCTCATCGGGGCCCCGAACAGGGTGCGGGCGGTGGTGCGGGCGGCGGCCTCGTCGAAGGCGCGGCGCGAGAAGCCGAGGGCGGCGGCGGCGACGGTCGAGCGGAACACGTCCAGCGTGGCCATGGCGATGCGGAAGCCTTCGCCGGGCTGACCCAACAGGCGGTCGCCGTCGATGCGACAGGCGTTGAAACGGATCGTGGCCAGCGGATGCGGGGCCATCAGCGGGATGCGTTCGACGATCTCGAAACCGGGCGTGTCGGCATCGACGACGAAGGCACTCAGGCCCCTTGCCCCGGGGGCCTCGCCGGTGCGGGCGAAGACGGTGTAGCGGTCGGCGAGGCCGCCGTTGGAAATGAAGGTCTTGGTCCCGTCCAGCACCCAGCCGTCACCGTCGCGACGGGCGGTGGTCGACAGGGCGGCGACGTCGGACCCCGCCTCGGGCTCGGACAGGGCGAAGGCGGCGATGGTCTGACCCGACGCCACGCCGGGCAGCCAGCGGTCCTTCTGGTCATCGGTACCGAACAGGCTGATCGGGCCGGTGCCCAGCCCCTGCATGGCGAAGACAAAGTCGGCCAGGCCCGAACGCCGCGCCAGGGTCTCGCGCGTCAGGCACAGGGTACGCACGTCCAGCCTGCCGTCGACGTCGGGCACAGCGTTGTTCAGCCAGCCGCCGTCGGCGAGGGCCTTGAGGATGCGGCGGCAGTCGCCGTCCAGATCATGGTCGCCGTGCAGATTGACCGTCGTGGCATTGGCCTCGGCCCAGCGTTCCAAATCAGCGGCGAAGGCGCGGTGGCGGTCGTCGAAGAAGGGCCAGTCGAGGAAGGTGCGATCGCTCATGGCTCAGTTCCCCTCGAACACCGGATCACGCTTGGCCGCGAAGGCCTCGAAGGCGCGGCGGAAATCCTTCGTCTGCATGCAGATGGCCTGGGCCTGGGCCTCGGACTCGATGGCGGCGTCGAGGCTCATGTCCCATTCGAGGTTGAGCTGGGTCTTGGTGATCCCGTGCGCGAACGTGGGCCCCTTGGCGAGCGACTGGGCCAGTTCGCGTGCGGCTCCCATCAGGGCGTCCGGCTCGACCAGCCGGTTGTGGAAGCCCCAGCGCTCGCCCTCGTCGGCGGTCATGATACGGCCGGTGAACAGCAGTTCCGAAGCCCGGCCCTGACCGATCTGGCGGGGCAGGATGGCGCAGGCCCCCATGTCGCAGCCGGCCAGGCCGACGCGGGTGAACAGGAAGGCGGTCTTCGTTTTCGGGGTGGCGATCCGCATGTCGGAGGCCATGGCCATGATCGCGCCGGCCCCGACGCATATGCCGTCCAGCGCGGCGATGATCGGCTGCGGACAACCGCGCATGGCCTTGACCAGATCGCCGGTCATGCGGGTGAAGTCGAGCAGGGCCGGCATGGCCATCTCGGTCAGCGGACCGATGATCTCATGCACGTCGCCGCCGGACGAGAAATTCCCCCCGGCCCCGGTGATGATCACCACCTTGCAGTCGCGGGCATGGACGAGGGCGCGGAACAGGTCGCGCATCTCGGCATAGGAGTCGAAGGTCAGCGGATTTTTCCGCTCTGGCCGGTTCAGGGTCAGGGTGGCGATCCCGTCGTCATCGACCGACCAGAGAAAATGTTCGGCCTTGTAGTCGCGCGCCTTCATGGGGTCGGCTCCGTGTGCGGTTGCAGCGAGCGTTTGGTGCGCTCCAGCAGATGGGTCAGGTCTTCGGCCTCGGTGTCGCTGAGACCGGCGAACAGGGTTTCGATCCAGTGTTCGTGGGCGGCGGCCATGGCGGCGAAGCGGGTGCGACCCGTCAGCGTCAGCCGGATCCGCTGCACACGCCGATCCGGACCCGGCAGGGATTCGATCAGGCCGTCGGCTTTCAGGCGCGCCGCCAGACCGGTGACGTTGCCGTTCGACACCATCAGCATGCCGGCGGCCTCGCCCATGGTCAGGCCGGGGTCGCCGGCGCGGTCGAGCGCCGCCAGCATGTCAAAGCGGGGCAGGGTGGTGTCGAAGGTGTCGCGCAGGCGCTGGGAAATGGTCTGTTCGATCGTGGTGGTGCAGGTCAGCAGACGCAGCCAGAGGCGCAGCGCCCGCTTGCCGTCCGGGGCACCGCCGAGCCTGTCGGGGAGCAGGGCGGCGGTCGGGCTCACAGCTCGCCTCCGGCCACCGACAAGGCCACGCCGTTGACGCCCGAGGCCCCGTCGCCGCACAGCCAGACGATGGTCTGGGCCACTTCGTCGGGGGTGATCAGCCGGCCCTGGGGATTGGAGGCGGCGAGGGCGGCGCGGGCCTCGTCCTCGGTGCGGCCGGTCTTGCCGGTGATAGCTGCGACCGAACGGGCGACGAGGTCGGTGTCGGTGAATCCGGGGCAGACCGCGTTGACGGTGACGCCCTTGCTGGCGACCTCCAGCGCCACGGCGCGGGTCAGGCCGACCAGCCCGTGCTTGGCCGCCACATAGGCCGATACATAGGGGTAGCCTTTCAGCCCCGCGGTCGAGGCGACATTGACGATCCGGCCCCAGCGACGCGTCAGCATGCCCGGCAGCACCAGTCGCGCGGCCTCGGCCGGGGCCTCGAGATTGAGGGCCAGCATGGCGCGCAGGTCGTCAGCTGAGGTCTTCAGGAACGGTGCGGACGAGGCGGTGCCGGCGTTATTGACCAGGATGTCGATCGGGCCGAAGCGGTCGCGGCCGACCTCGATGGCGGCGGCGAGGGCGTCGGGGTCGGTCACGTCGGCCGGGGCGACGAAGGCTGCGTCGCCGATGCGGTCGGCGGACTCGGTCAGGCGACCCAGGTGACGACCGATCAGCGTGACCTGGCACCCCGCCTCGGCCAGCCGTTCGGCCGTGGCGCGGCCGATGCCGGAGCCGGCACCGGTGATCACCGCATGGCGTCCCTGCAGACTCATACCGCCTCCGCCTGTTGTTGTTTCTCGAGGTTGCGGGCCAGCTGGGCGAAGCCGGCGCGGTACTGGACCGGCGGCTGGAGGCCGCGCCAGCCGAGCTCGGCGGCGGCGCGCAGGCTCCAGTTCGGATCGGCCAGATGCGGCCGGGCCAAGGCGCACAGGTCGGCGCGCCCGGCGGCGAGGATGCTGTTGACGTGGTCGGTCTCGTAGATGTTACCGACGGCCATGGTGGCGACGCCCGCTTCGTTGCGGATGCGATCGCTGAACGGAGTCTGGAACATGCGGCCGTAGACGGGCTCGCCTTCCGGCGTGGTCGATCCGGCGGAGACGTCGATCAGGTCGCAACCGGCGTCGGCGAAGGCGCGGGCGATGATCACCGTCTCCTCGGGTGTGATGCCGTCGTCGACCCAGTCGGTGGCCGACAGGCGCACCGACATGGGGCGGTCGTCGGGCCAGGCCGCGCGCATGGCGGCGAAGACCTCCAACGGGAAACGCAGCCGGTTTTGGACGGAGCCGCCGTAGTCGTCGGTGCGATGGTTCGACACCGGGGTCAGGAAGGACGACAGAAGATAGCCGTGGGCGCAGTGCAGTTCGACCATATCAAAACCGGCCTCGACGGCCCAGCCGACGGAGCGGACGAAGTCGTCGCGGACGCGGTCCATGTCGGCGCGGGTCATTTCGCGCGGGACCTGATCCCCCTCTGACCAGGCGATGGGTGAGGGCGCGATGAGCTCCCATCCGTCGGTAATCAATGGTTGATCGGCTCGTGGCCCCCACGGCCGTTCGACCGAGCCCTTGCGGCCGGCGTGGGCCAGCTGGATGGCGATGCGCGCGCCCTGACCGTGGACGAAATCGACGATCCGTTTCCAGGCGTCGCGGTGTTCGGGCCGGTACATCCCCGCGCAGCCGGGGGTGATGCGGGCGTCGGCCGAGACGTCGGTCATCTCGGTGAAGACCAGCCCGGCTCCGCCGAGAGCGCGACCGCCGAGGTGGACCAGATGGAAGTCGTTGATCAGCCCGTCCTCGGCCGAATACATGCACATGGGCGAGACCACGACGCGGTTGGCCAGGGTCAGGCCGCGCAGTTGCAGCGGGGCGAACATGGGGGCGGGCGGGCTGGCCGAGGGCGGGGCACCGGCGCTGTCCGCGAACCAGCGCTCGACTCCGGTCAGGAACGTCTCGTCCCGCAGGCGCAGGTTCTCGTGGCTGACGCGCTGGCTGCGGGTCAGCAGGCTGTAGGTGAACTGCAGCGGATCGAGGTCGACGTAGCGGTCGACCGTCTCGAACCATTCGGTCGAGTTGCGGGCGGCGCTCTGCAGCTTCAGCACCTCGATCCGGCGTTCGGCCTCATAGATGGCGAGGGCGGCGTCGAGGTCATCGCCATCGGTCAGGGCCCCGGCCAGATGGATAGCGTCCTCGAACGCCAGCTTGGTGCCCGAGCCGATCGAGAAATGCGCGGTGTGGGCCGCGTCGCCCAGCAGCACTACTTTACCGTCGCGCCAGTTCGAGCAGGCGACGCGCGGGAAGTTGAGCCAGGCCGAGCCGCGGATATGCCGCGCATTGCTCATCAGGGCGTGGCCATCCAGCCAGTCGGCGAACAGGGCCTCGGCCGCGCGGCAGGTCTGGTCCTGATCCAGCTCGTCGAAGCCGAGACCGCGCCAGGTTGCCTCGGTGCATTCGACGATGAAGGTCGAGGCCCCCGGTTCGAACTGGTAGGCGTGGGCCCAGATCCAGCCGTGCGGGGTCTCGACGAAGGCGAAGGTGAAGGCGTCGAACGCCTGATGCGTGCCCAGCCAGATGTATTTGTTGGTGCGCACATCGACGTCGACCCCGAAGGTCTCAGGCCGGGCATTGCGGGTCAGGCTGTTCAGGCCGTCGGCGGCGACCACAATGTCGGCGTCCTGCGCCCAGGCGTCCGCGACCTCGGACTCGAACCGTAGCTCGACGCCGAGGGCGCGGGCGCGGTCGTGCAGGATGGTCAGCAGCCGCTGGCGCCCGATACCGGCAAAGCCGTGGCCGCCCGAGCGTATGGTCCGGCCGTGGATATGGACGTCGATGTCATCCCAGTGGACGAAGGCCGCCTCGATCAGGGCCGCGGTTTCGGGATCATTGGCCTTGAGGTTGGCCAGGGTCTGGTCGGAGAAGACCACCCCCCAGCCGAAGGTGTCATCCGGGCGGTTACGCTCATACACGACTACCGTCAGCGACGGATCGCGCAGCTTCAGGGAGATGGCGACGTAAAGCCCGCCCGGACCGGCACCCACGACGGCGATGCTTCTGACGGCGCGACTCGACGACATGTTTTAAGCCTAAAATAGTTGAACCGCGACGTCCAGCGGCGGATGGCGGGCGCGTTCCGGCATGCCCTGAGACTGCACGGCGGTGCGCCTCAAATTCCAGGCCCGGGTACAGCGCCTTCCGTCAACGGTGCGACGCTCGTCGGAGCTGTCGTCTGAATAGCGACAGGTTTCAGGATTTCGCCGCCGCGGACAGGGTGGGATTCGAACCCACGGTAGGCTCACACCTACGGCGGTTTTCAAGACCGCTGCCTTAAACCACTCGGCCACCTGTCCTGCGGACCGGATTCGCAAATCCGGTGCGGGCGAGGGGGCATAGCAAACAAACGGCGGATTAACCAAAGCGGAAATGTCTTGGGTCATGCTTGAGTCATCATGAAACCTGCGCCGACCGCCATGACCACGAGAATGCTGAAGGGGGCCCTGATCCTGGGCCTGATGTCGCTGCTGGCCGCCTGCGCCAGTGGCGGGGTGCGGGACGGGGGCTATGCGGCCGCGGCGCGGATGCCGGTGGTGACCGATCCGGCGCCGATCGTGTCGGGCACAATGCGGCCCTATCAGATCCGCGGCCAGTGGTACCGACCGGTCGAGGATCCCAACTATGACGTGACCGGCCTGGCCTCCTGGTACGGCGACCAGTTCAACGGCCGCCCGACTGCGACCGGCGAGATTTTCGACATGCATGCCCTGACCGCAGCCCACAAGACCCTGCCGCTGCCGGGTCTGGTCGAGGTCACCAACCTAGCCAACGGGCGCAGCGTGGTGCTGCGGGTCAATGACCGGGGGCCGTTCGTCGACAATCGCGTCATCGACCTGTCGCGCGGCGCGGCCGAGGAACTGGACCTGCTGTCGCGCGGCGTCGGTCAGGTGCGGGTGCGTTATCTGGGCCGGGCTCCGCGCCAGGGCGGCGGCATGCGCCTGCAGACAGCCTCGGCCGCCGCGCCGGTCCGGGCGGAAGCCCCGGCCCCCGCGCCGGTCTACGGCGGCACGGCCTACTGGATTCAGGCCGGGGCCTATGCGAATCGGCGCACGGCGCAGCGGATCGCCCGACGCCTGGGCGACACGGCGGCCGTCGACGAGGTCCGGACGAGTCAGGGCACGCTGTACCGGGTGCTGGTCGGGCCCTGGAATGACGCCAACGCCGCCGAACGGGCCCGTCAGGCCATTCTGGCGCGCGGGATCGACGACGCCCTGTTGATATCCGCCTCCTGATATCCGGCGAAGGCTTTGCACGGCGGCCCGGGGTCGCCATGGTGCGCCGGTGTCCCGTGGAATCTTCATCACCCTGGAAGGCGGCGAGGGAACCGGCAAGTCGACCCAGACCCGCCGGCTCGTCGACCGCCTGCGCGCCCTCGGGCACGGCGTCGTGCAGACGCGCGAGCCCGGCGGCTCGACCGGGGCCGAGGCGATCCGCAACCTGGTGGTGGCCGGCGACGCCGAGCGCTGGTCGCCGCGCACCGAGACCCTGCTGATGTATGCGGCCCGCTCCGACCATCTGGAGCGGACCATCCGCCCGGCGCTTGAGAGCGGGACCTGGGTCGTCTGTGACCGGTTCGCCGATTCCAGCCGCGCCTATCAGGGGGCCGGGGGCGGGGTGCCGCCGGCCTTCATCGAGGCACTGGACGCCGGCATCGTCGCCGGTGACCAGCCGGACCTGACCCTGGTGTTCGACCTGCCGGTCGAGGTCGGGCTGGAGCGGGCGTTCGGGCGTGGCCTGTTCGAGACCCGGTTCGAGTCCAAGGGTCTGGCCTTCCATACCCGGCTGCGCGAGGGCTTTCTGGCCATCGTCCGCGACCATCCCGACCGCTGCGTGCTGATCGACGCCGACGGCGACGAGGACACGGTCGAGGCCCGGGTCTGGGCCGCTGTTCAGGCGCGCACGGCATGAGCGAGCATCCGCGCGACCGTTTTGACCTGATGCCGGATCTGGCGGCCGAGACCGCCTTTGTCGAGGCCTGGGATCGCGGGCGACTGCATCACGCCTGGCTGTTGTGCGGGGTCGAGGGTACCGGCAAGGCCAGCTTCGCCTATCGCGCCGCGCGGCGGCTGCTGGGGGCAGAACCAGACCCGACGCGGGGTCCGCTGGGGGCGCGGCCGGGCGATCCGGTCAGCCAGCTGGTCTCGGCCCAGTCGCACCCGGACCTGATGGTGCTGGAACGGCTGGTCGAGGGCGGCAAGACCAAGAAGTCCATCTCGGTCGACCAGGCCCGCGATTTGCCGGAATTCTTTTCCAAGAGTCCGTCCCGAGCCCGGTACCGGGTCGCGATTGTCGATGCTGCGGACGACCTGAATCCCAATGCTGCCAATGCCTTGTTAAAAGTTCTTGAGGAGCCGCCTGCGCGCGGTGTGCTGCTGCTGGTGACGCATGCGGCGGGGCGGCTGCTGCCGACGATCCGCTCGCGCTGTCGCCGGCTGGCCTTTCCGGTCTGGTCCCCGGCGGCGCTGGAGCAGTTGCTGGGCGACCGGGCCGGGCTGGAGGCGGAGGAGGCAGGTCGTATCGCCGGACTGGCCAATGGCTCGCCGGGCGCGGCCCTGGCGCTGGCTTCGGGCTCGACTCTGGAGGCGGATCGGCTGGCGCGCAGCTGGGTCGAGGCGGCCACGGTCGACCGGGCCGAGGCCCTGAAGATCGCGGACGGCTTCCGCGGGGCCGAGGGCCAGGCCCGGTTCGAGACGCTAATGGACCGGCTGATCGCGGCGGTGAAGGTTCGGGCCCTCGGGGAAAGCGAGGGTGAGAGCCGGGGGCAGGGGGGGCGCTGGGCCGAGCTGTGGACCCGGCTGTCGGAGTTGCCTGACCGCACCGCCGGGCTGAACCTTGATCGCGGTGACGTGCTGGCCGGGGCGCTGGCCGATCTGGCGCGGACCAAGGCGGCCGGCTGATGCTGATCGACAGCCACGTAAACCTGCACGCACCGCAGTTCGACGAGGATCGCGACGCTGTCATCGCCCAGGCCCGCGCCGCCGGAGTCGGCCTGATGGTCGAGATTTCGGACCGGCTGACGACGTTCGAGGCGACCCATGCGCTGGCCATGGCGCATGACGACATCTGGTGCACGGTCGGGGTGCATCCACATGAGGCCAAGGACGCACCGGACTTGACGGCGCAAACCCTGATTGATCTGGCCGCGCGTCCCAGGGTGATCGGCATCGGTGAATGCGGCCTGGACTTCCACTATGACCTGAGCCCGCGCGATATCCAGGCGACCGTGTTCCGCCAGCATATCGCCGCCGCACGCGAGACCGGCCTGCCGCTGGTCGTGCATACGCGTGAGGCCGACGATGTGATGGGCGCGATCCTGGCCGAAGAACACGCTGCCGGGCCGTTCAAGCTCCTCATGCATTGCTATACCAGTGGTCAGGAACTGGCTGATCTGGCAGTTGAACTGGGGGCGTGGTTCTCGGTGTCGGGGATCGCCACCTTCAAGGCGGCCGAGGATGTCCGGGCGGTGATCCGCACCCTGCCGTCCGACCGGCTGATCATCGAAACCGACTGCCCCTATCTGGCCCCGATGCCGCATCGGGGTCGGCGCAACGAACCGGCCTATGTCGGCCATGTGCTGGAGAAGCTGGCCGAAATCCGCGGCTGGAGCGCCGAAGAGGCCGACCGTCAAACGACCGAGGCCTTCTTCGCCCTGTTCGACCGCATTCCGCGTCCGGCGGGGGCCTGACGGCCATGGCGGGCGAGCTGGAGGTCGTGATCCTGGGCTGCGGATCGTCTGGCGGGGTGCCGCGCGGCGACGGTGACTGGGGCCGCTGTGATCCGGCCGAGCCCCGGAACCGCCGCAGTCGCTGTTCACTGCTGCTGCGCCGCCACGGGCCTGACGGCATCACCAGCGTTTTGATCGACACCTCGCCCGACATCCGGAGCCAGGCGCTGGCCGCCGGGATCCGCCACGTCGACGCCGTACTCTACACCCACGACCATGCCGACCAGACGCACGGTATCGACGACCTGCGGGTGTTCGCCATGCGGGCGCGCGGGCGGATTCCGGCCTGGATGGATGCGGCGACGCGCGCGGCCCTGACCGGACGATTTCCCTACATCTTCGACAGTGTCGAGGGCTATCCGGCCATTCTGGAGGCGCAGGCCATCCCGCCGCACGGCCAAGCCTGGAGTGTTAACGGCGCGGGTGGCCCCGTGCCCGTTAACACCTTCGATCAGGCGCACGGACCGATCCGCTCGGTCGGCTACCGGATCGGTCCGGTGGTCTATTCCAGCGACGTCTCGGGGCTGGATGAACGCGCGATGGAGGCCGTGCGTGGCGCGGAGCTCTGGATCGTCGATGCCTTGCGCTGGACGCCGCATCCGACGCACGCCCATCTGGATCGCACGCTGGAGTGGGTCGCGCGGTCCGGAGTGCCGAGAGCCGTGCTGACAAACTTGCATCTTGATCTGGATTACAACGCCTTGTCGGCCATCGTGCCGGACGGTGTTGAGGTAGCGTTCGACGGCTGGAACGGTCGGTTTTCGCTGTGACGGACCAGTCCAGCGGCGTTTTATCATCTTCAAATTTCGCATAATATATCTTAGGCGATAAATGGATCGCGAAATCGAGGCATGGATTCGCCCCCCTCTACGTTACGCTTCCGAACAGCTTGCCAATGCCGGCGGTGGCGGCCAGGGCCACGGCCCCCCAGAACACGACGCGGGCCACCGGCCGCAACAGACCGGCCCCACCCGCCCGGGCACCAGCGGCCCCCAAGGCCGCGAGAAAGATCAGTGAGGTCGCGCTGACCAGCGGAATAGTCAGGCTGGACGGTGTCAGGCTGACGACGATCAATGGGGCCGCCGCGCCAACCGCGAAGGTCAGGGCCGATGTCCAGGCGGCCTGAATGGGGCGTGCCGTGCTTATTGCGGAAATGCCCAGTTCGTCGCGGGCGTGGGCGCCGAGGGCATCCTTGGCCATCAGCTGGGTGGCGACCTGAACCGCCAGGTCCGGGCTCAGGCCCCGCATGATGTAGATTCCGGCCAGTTCGTGGTGTTCGGCTTCGGGATTGGTGGCCAGTTCCTCGGCCTCGCGTGCCAGATCGGCCTTTTCGGTGTCTGACTGGGAGCTGACCGAGACGTATTCCCCCGCTGCCATCGACAGGGCCCCGGCGACCAGCCCGGCTCCGCCGGCGATCAGGATGGCGCTCTTGGAGGATCCAGCGGCGGCGACGCCGACGATCAGGCTGGCGGTCGAGACGATGCCGTCATTGGCTCCCAGAACGGCGGCGCGCATCCAGCCGATGCGGGACACGAGGTGGGACTCACCATGGGCATGAAGACGGCTCATCCGGCTATTCGACGCTGTCCCGCCGCCTGAGGCAAGGCCCGGCGGCGGCCTACAGGTGGATCATGCGGCCGTAGGCGTCCAGCGCGGACTCATGCATCGCTTCCGACATGGTCGGGTGCGGATAGACGGTGCCGTGCAGGTCTTCCTCGGTCGCTTCGAGGGTGATGGCGGTGACAAACCCCTGGATCATCTCGGTGACCTCGGCCCCGATCATATGGGCGCCGATCAGCGCACCCGTCTTCGCGTCGAAGATGGTCTTGACGAATCCGTCGGTGTCACCGGCTGCGATGGCCTTGCCGTTCACCTTGAAGGGGAAGCGGCCGACCTTGACCTCACGCTTGGCCTCGCGGGCCCCCTGCTCCGTCAGCCCGACCGAGGCGATCTGCGGCTGCGAATAGGTGCAGCCGGCGATCGGCGAATGCACGTTGGGCGTCTTCCACGCCGCGATGTGCTCTGCGGCGTGGATGCCCTCGTGCGAGGCCTTGTGTGCCAGCCATGGGGCTCCGGCGCAGTCGCCTATGGCGTACAGGCCTTTGACGTTGGTCTGGCAATGGCCGTCGATGGTGATGTGGCCGCGGTCCATCTTGACGCCCAGGGCGTCCAGTCCGATGCCGTCGGTGTTGGCGGTAATGCCGACGGCCGAGATGCAGACCTCGGCCTCGAGGGTTTCGGACTTGCCGCCGGCCTCGATCGCGACCTTGACGCCCTTGCCGCTCTTGGTGACCTTGGTGACCTTGGCGTCGACACGGAATTTGAAGCCACGTTTCTCGAATGATTTCTGTGCGGCCTTGGACACTTCCTCATCTTCGACGGGAAGGATGCGCGGCAGCGCTTCCACCACGGTGACGTCGACGCCGAGGGCGCGATAGAAGCTGCCGAACTCGATGCCGATGGCACCCGAGCCGATGACGATGATCGATTTGGGCAGGCTCTTGGGGGCCATGGCCTCGCGATAGGCCCAGATGCGCTCGCCATCGGCTTCCAGGCCGATCTGCGGCAGGGCCCGGGCCCGGGCACCGACGGCCAGAATGACGGCTTTCGCTTCGACCGTGCGGTTGCCACCGGCCTTGAGGGCAATGACCACCTTCGGGGCGGCGCTGCCCTTTTCAAGCTTCGCGGTCCCCTCGATGACCTCGATCTTGTTCTTCTTCATCAGATAGCCGACGCCGGCGTTCAGCTGTTTGGCCACGCCGCGCGAACGGGCGATGATGGCGTCGAAATCGAAGCCGACCTTTTCGGCTGACAGGCCGAAATCCTTGAGGTGCGACAGGCTTTCGTACTTCTCGCCCGACTTGAGCAGGGCCTTGGTCGGGATACAGCCCCAGTTCAGGCAGATGCCGCCCAGCAGGTCGCGCTCGACGATGGCCACCTTCTGGCCCAGCTGGGTGGCGCGGATGGCGGCCACATAGCCGCCCGGTCCCGAGCCGATGACGATGAGATCGAATTCAGCCACGGTGTCTTCCCTACGCCAGCATCGTCACAGGATCTTCGATCATCGGCTTGAACGCCTGCAGGAAGCGCGCGCCGATGGCGCCGTCGACGACGCGGTGATCGCAGGTCAGGGTGACCGTCATCACAGTGGCGATCGCCAGCTGGCCGTTCTTCACGACCGGGCGTTGCTCCCCTGCCCCGACGCTCATGATCGCGCCCTGCGGCTCGTTGATGATCGAGGAGAAGGCCTTGATGCCGAACATGCCCAGGTTCGAGACCGAGAAGGTGCCGCCCTGGAACTCTTCGGGCTTCAGCTTGCGCTCGCGAGCGCGCTTGGCCAGGTCTTTGGCCTCAACGGCGATCTGCGACAGGGATTTGGTCTCGGCCTTGCGGATGATCGGGGTGATCAGGCCGCCGTCGATCGCCACCGCCATCGCCACATCGGCGTTGTGGTGCATAGCGATGCCTTCCGGCGAATAGCTGGCATTGGCTTCCGGCACGGCCTTGAGGGCCATGGCCGCGGCCTTGATCACGAAGTCATTGACCGAGACCTTGACGCCGTCCTTTTCGAGCAGGGCGTTGACCCTGGCGCGGGCGGCCAGCAGGGCGTCGATCTCGACGTCGATGAACAGTGGGAAATGCGGCACCTGCTGGATCGCATCGACCATGCGGCGGGCGATGGCCTTCTTCATCCCGTCCAGCGGGATCAGGTCGTAGCTGCCGTCCGGGATACCCATCTGGGCCAGGGACTGGACCTTGCGCGGCTCGGCACTCGCGGTGGCATTGGCGGCAGGTCGGGCTTCACCCTTGCCGGCGGCCTCAATGTCGCGCTTGACGATCCGGCCGTGCGGGCCGGAGCCGGTCAGGGAACCCAGATCCAGACCGGCCTGTTCGGCCAGGCGACGGGCCAGGGGCGAGGCAAAGATGCGCGCGCCGTCAGCCCGTTTGGCGGCCGGTGCCGCCTTGGCCGTTTCGCCCTTCGTCTCGGCCACTTCGGTTTTTTTAGTCTTGGTGGTGTCGGCCTTGGGAGCGGTGTCCGTCTCCGGCTTCGCCTCGGCTTTTTCCGCCTTATCGGTCCCGGCCTTGGGGGCCTCGGCCTTCGGGGCGGGCGCGGCGGTCTCACCGTCCTGCCTGAGCCGGGCGATCGGCGAGTTGACCTTCACGCCCTCGGTGCCTTCGGCCACGAGGATCTCGGTGATCTCGCCCTCGTCGACGGCCTCGACCTCCATGGTTGCCTTGTCGGTCTCGATCTCGGCCATGACGTCACCGGCCTTGACCGTGTCGCCGACCTTGACGAGCCATTTGGACAGAACGCCCTCCTCCATGGTCGGAGACAGAGCGGGCATCAGGATGTCGGTCATGCCATCACCGCCTTCACAGCCTTGATGATCTTGTCCACGCCCGGCAGGGACAGCACTTCCAGATTGGCGGCATAGGGCAGCGGCACGTCTTCCTGATGCACCCGAAGCGGCGGAGCGTCGAGATAGTCGAACGCGTGTTCGATGACCCGGGCCACGACCTCGGCCCCGACGCCCATCGGGCCCCAGCCTTCCTCGGCGCTGACCAGACGGCTGGTCTTCTTGACGCTCTCGACGATGGTCTCGTGGTCCAGCGGCCGCAGCGTACGCAGGTCGATGACCTCGCAGCTGATGCCGTCCTCGGCCAGTGTCTCGGCGGCCTTGAGGGCAAACCCGACCATGCGGCTGTGCGCGGTGATGGTCACGTCGGTACCCTCGCGGCGCACCCGGGCCTTGCCGATCGGCAGGACCCAGTCCTCGATCTCCGGCACGTCGAATTCGGTGCCGTACATCATCTCATGCTCGAGGAAGACGACGGGGTTCGGATCGCGGATCGCCGCCTTGAGCAGGCCCTTGGCATCGGCCGCATCGTAGGGAGCGACGACCTTCAGGCCGGGAACGTTGGCGTACCAGGAGGAATAGTCATGACTATGCTGGGCCCCGACCCGGCTGGCCGCGCCGTTCGGACCGCGGAAGACGATGCCGGCGCGGATCTGGCCGCCGGACATGTACAGGGTCTTGGCCGCCGAGTTGATGATGTGATCGATGGCCTGCATGGCGAAGTTGAAGGTCATGAATTCGACGATCGGCTTCAGACCGGCGAAGGCTGCCCCGACGCCGAGACCGGCGAAGCCGTGTTCGGTAATCGGGGTGTCGACGACGCGCTTGTCGCCAAACTCCTGCAGCAGATCGCGGCTGACCTTGTAGGCCCCCTGGTACTGGGCGACTTCCTCACCCATCAGGAAAACGGACTCGTCGCGGCGCATCTCCTCGGCCATGGCGTCGCGCAGAGCGTCGCGAACCGTGGTGCGCACCATCTTCGTGCCTTCGGGAATATCGGGATCGCGCAGTTCGGTCTTGGTGACGGCGGGCGTCGGTTCCGTTTCGGACTCAGCCGGGGCCTCCGTCTCTGCCTCTTTGGCTTTCGGCTCAGCGTCGGCCTTGGGTGCAGGCGCAGCGGCCCCATCCTCACCGGCCAGACGGGCGATCGGCGTGTTGACCTTCACGTTCTCGGACCCCTCGGCCACCAGAATTTCCAGCACCTCGCCCTCGTCGACGGCCTCGACCTCCATCGTCGCCTTGTCGGTCTCGATCTCGGCGATGACATCACCGGCGGAGACGGTGTCTCCGGCCTTGATATGCCATTTGGTCAGCGTGCCCTCTTCCATCGTGGGGGACAGCGCCGGCATCAGAATGTCGGTCAACGCTCAGGCCTCCACATAGACGTCGGTGTAGAGCTCGGACGGATCCGGCTCCGGGCTTTCCTGGGCGAAGCGGACGGCTTCGGCGACGATGGCCTTGATCTCGGCGTCGATGGCCTTGAGCTCGTCCTCGGTGGCCTTGGCGTCCGCCAGCAGCAGTTTGATGTGATCGATCGGGTCGCGGGTCTTCTTGACCTCGTCGACCTCTTCCTTGGACCGGTATTTGGCCGGATCACTCATGGAATGACCGCGGTAGCGATAGGTCTTCACCTCGAGGATGTAGGGGCCTTCCCCTTCCCTCGCGCGTTTGACAGCCTTGGCCACGGCGTCGCGCACGGCCAGCACGTCCATGCCGTCGACCTGTTCGCCGGGGATGCCGAAGCTGGCCCCGCGCTGGCTCAAGTCAGTTGTGGAGGACGAGCGCTCGATGCTCGTGCCCATGGCGTACTGGTTGTTCTCAATGATGTAGATGGCCGGCAGCTTCCACAGCTGCGCCATGTTGAAGCTCTCATAGACCTGGCCCTGGTTGGCCGCACCGTCCCCGAAATAGATGAAGGCGACGCTGTCGTCTTCCCGGTAGCGACCGCTGAAGGCCAGGCCGGTGCCCAGCGCCACCTGGGCCCCGACGATACCGTGGCCGCCATAGAAGCCGGTGGCGGTGTCGAACATGTGCATCGAGCCGCCCTTGCCCTTGGACGAGCCGCCCGAGCGTCCGGTCAGTTCGGCCATTACCTCATTCGGGTCCATGCCGGCGGCCAGCATATGGCCGTGGTCACGGTAGCCGGTAATGATCTTGTCGTGGCCCTGACGCACGCTCTCCTGCACGCCCACAGCCACGGCTTCCTGGCCGATATACAGATGGCAGAAGCCGCCGATCAGGCCCATCCCGTAGAGCTGACCCGCGCGTTCCTCGAAACGGCGGATCAGTACCATCTCGCGGTAGAAGCGCAGCAGGTCCTCCTTGGAGGCTGTCGGCGTATTGGGCAGTTTTGTCGCCTTGCTGGAATCAGCTTTGGCGGCGGGGGCCTTCGCCATCCGTCATCTCCCGGCTGGACCCCCGTATGAAGGGCCTCTTGTCGTTACGGAAAGGGGCTTTAGCAGCCTTCGTTCCCCAAAGGCAAAGCGCCCCGTCGGCCCTGTAACGAAAGTTCAGGACTTCCGGGCGGTTGCCCTGCCCGGGACCATGGCCGGGGCGGTGTTGGAGATCGGGATCACATAGTCGCGAGGGTCGGCGAAACCGATGACGGCCCGGGCGCGCTCTTCCAGCAGATCGCGCGACAGACTGTCGCTGCGCAGATAGCGCACGCGGACCTCGAGGTCGCTGCGCTCGGCCACGAGCTGGTGCAACTGGGTTTCGCGGGCGTCCAGCAGCGCGTCGCGCTGGCCGCCGCTCAGCAGGCCGCGCTGACCGGTCAGGGCCTGAACGCCGAGGTAGACGATCATCAGCAGAAGGCAGGCAGACAGGGTGTAGGACTTCATCCGTTCAGGCACCACTTACGCTCGTTCTGAGCGCGAACTTGTAATGACTGAAACCTGACCGGAAATGCCTAACAAACCGTAGCTTGGCCGTAAGCCTTTGCGATCTATTTGAGCAGCATGCCGTCGCCGAAATAGACGCCCTGGTCGCCCAGCATCTCTTCGATGCGCAGCAACTGGTTGTATTTGGCGGTGCGGTCCGACCGCGCCAGCGACCCGGTCTTGATCTGTCCGCAGTTGGTGGCCACGGCCAGGTCGGCGATGGTCGAGTCCTCGGTCTCGCCCGAACGGTGGCTCATGACCGCTGTATAGCCGGCGCGCTGGGCCATATCGACGGCGTCCAGCGTTTCGGACAGGGTGCCGATCTGGTTGACCTTGATCAGGATGGAATTGGCCAAACCCTCGCCGATACCGGCGGCCAGACGGATCGGATTGGTCACGAACAGGTCGTCGCCGACGATCTGGACCCGGTCGCCGAGACGGTCGGTCAGCTGTTTCCAGCCGTCGAAATCATCCTCGGCGCAGCCGTCCTCAATCGAGATGATCGGGAAGCGTTCGCACAGGTCGGCCAGATAGTTGACCATGCCGTCCTGATCGAGGGTCTTGCCCTCCCCCGCCAGCACGTATTTGCCGTCCTTGAAGAATTCGGTGGCGGCGACGTCGAGACCCAGGTGGAAGTCCTCGCCCGCCAGATAGCCCGCCGCCTGTCCGGCGCGGGTGATGAAGGCAAGGGCCTCTTCGGCTGAGCCCAGGTTGGGGGCAAAGCCGCCCTCGTCGCCGACATTGGTGTTGTGACCGGCGTCCTTGAGTTGGGCCTTGAGGGCGTGGAAGATCTCGGCCCCCATGCGCAGGGCCTCCGAGAAGCTGTCGGCCCCGGTCGGCAGGATCATGAACTCCTGGATGTCGATCGGATTGTCGGCATGGGCGCCGCCGTTGATGATGTTCATCATCGGCGTCGGCAGCACCCGGGCCGTGACCCCGCCCAGATAGCGATACAGCGGCAGGTTGGAGGAGATGGCGCTGGCCTTGGCGCAGGCCAGCGACACGCCGAGGATGGCGTTGGCACCCAGTCGACCCTTGTTCTCGGTGCCGTCCAGCGAGATCAGCGCCTCGTCGATACGGCGTTGGTCCTCGGCATCCATGCCGGACAGGGCGTCGAAGATCTCGCCGTTGACGGCGTCGACGGCCTTGCCGACGCCCTTGCCGCCCCACAAGTCCTTGTCGCCGTCGCGCAGTTCCACCGCCTCGTGAGCCCCGGTCGACGCGCCCGAGGGAACGGCGGCGCGGCCGAAACTGCCGTCATCCAGGATCACATCGACCTCGACCGTCGGATTGCCGCGGCTGTCGAGGATCTGGCGGGCGACAATGTCGGCGATGTCGGTCATGGAGCGGCTCTATGCAGGGAGGGAGGACGCTCGCGGTGTAGCCCAGCCGTCCGGATACGCCAATGGTCAGGCGCAGCCTTCGACATACAGGATGGACGGGCCGCCGACGGCGACCCCCTGAACCCGCCCGTCCGCGCCGATGTTGTAGCGCACGCCCCTGGCCGCCGGACTGTCGTGGTCGGTCGTGGTCCAGGTGGTGACGTATTCCGCCGGGGCATCGGCATATTTGTGCGGGCTGACCCGGGCGTCGGGGCCGTAGGCCTGTTTCACCGCTGCGGCTGTGTCGCCGATACCCAGGCCCCGGTCGGTCTTGAGGACGCTGGTGCTGCCGAGTTGAACGCTGGTCAGCACGCCATTTTCCACCATCACGTACAGGCCCTCGGGAGCCCGCGCCGGGTGGAACATGTCACAGGATTCGGGATCGGGACCGCCGACGGTGTTCGGGTTGTCGTTTGCGCCCATGGCGGCAATGACCTCAGCCCGGGTCATGCCGATCCGCAGCGGCCCGTAGCCTTCAGCCGTGAGCGCGTTTGCGGGTGCGGGGGGCGTGGGTGTCTGCGGCACCGACGGCGCGGAGGCTGGCGGGGCCGGTTCGGGGGAATTGCAGGCGGACAGGCCCAGAAGGGCGACGGATCCTAGGGTGGCTATACGGATCATGGCGGGTCTCCAGATGGGTTTCCGGAGCTACAACGCACGAAAACGGCGCGCGATGACATCGCGCGCCGTCAATTCGTTCAAACCGGTGGAAAGACCTAGTCTTCCTTGGGCGTCATCACCTGGCGACCGCGATAGGTGCCGGTCTTCAGGTCGATGTGGTGCGAGCGGCGCAGCTCGCCCGTGTCCTTGTCCTCGACGTAGGGGTTGGCCCCCAGGGAGTCGTGGGCGCGGCGCATATTGCGACGCGAGGGCGATACTTTGCGCTTGGGAACAGCCATGACCGTCTCGATCTCAGGGTCGGTGCGCCGGTAAAGGCGCGAAAACAGATGCGGCGGCCCTCGGAAGAGCCGCCACGTGAGCGGGGGCTTATGCATGAACATGCCCGGGAGTTCAAGCCTTGCGACGCGACTCCCAAACATGGCGCTGCAGGCCGTAGTAGACGCTGTCGACCCAGGTGTCGCCGACCTGCATCGTCCGCTCGGCCTGGCCGGTTTTTGTGAAGCCGAGACGGTTGAGCAACCGAATCGATGCGACGTTGTCTGGATCGACGTCCGCCGTCAGCATATCGAACGGCTGGTCGATGAAAATGTGGTCGATCGCGGCTTCCAGCGCCTCGGTCGCCAGGCCCTTGCCCCAATAGTTCGGGTGCAGGATGTAGCCAACGTCCGGCGGGGACCAGAACCCCGCCTTGCCGATCACCTGTCCCTCGAATTCGATGACAAAGTCGGGATGGTCGGGCCCGTTGGCGATCATGCTGTCGAGCCAGACCCGGGTCTGATCCAGCGTCTCGTGCGGCGGGGTCGACCACCAGCGCATGGCGTCGGGCCGGATCATGATGGCATGAATGGCTGCCAGATCGCCCGGCTGTGCCGTTCTCAGTTTCAGCCGGGGTGTGGAAATTTCCATGTTCGGCCAATGCGCGTCGGTTTCCGGCCGGTCAAGGCAGTGATCTGGCTAGAACGGTGAACGCCAGATCGTCACGGCGCGGCAGGCCGAAACGCGGGTCCGTGGCCGGAAACGGCCGGGTTTCGCCGGTGCGGACATAGCCGAGCCGCTGGTACCAGGCGATCAGTTCGGTGCGCTGGACGATGACGGTCATCTCCATGCGGGCAGCACCGAATTGGTCGCGCGCCGCGACCTCGGCTGCCGCAACCAGCCGACGCCCGAGTCCGGCGGCCTGCCGGGCGGGATCGACCGACAACATGCCCAGATAGGCCAGGCCGTCGCCGCGGTCGCTGATCTGGACGCAGCCGGTCAGAACGCCGGTCTGCCGTGTCAGCAGGATCAGCTGGGTCGGATCAACCAGCGCCGCCTCGAGCGAGGGCCGGTCGATGCGCTGGCCGTCCAGCAGGTCCGCCTCATGGGTCCAGCCGCGCCGGGCGCTGTCGCCGCGATAGGCTCCGTGCACCAGGGTATGCAGTTCCGGCAGGTCGTCGACTGTCGCCTCGGCGAACGTGAGGGTCTCAGTCATCAAGCAGCCGAGCCGCCACGGCCTCGCCGATGGCCAGCGAACTCGTCAGGCCGGGGCTCTCGATGCCGAACAGGGCCATCAGCCCGTCCAGCCCGTGTACCTCAGACCCGTACAGCTGGAAATCGGGCTGGGTCGCCCCCGCGCCATGCAGTTTGGGCCGGATGCCGGCGTAGTCGGCGCTGAGCGCCCCGTCCGGCAGGCCGGGCCAGAAGCGACGGATATAGTGGGCGAAGACATCTGCCTTGGCCGGGTCGACCGAATAGTCTTCGGTCTCCACGAACTCGAGGTCTGGCCCAAACACAGCCTGCCCGCCCAGGTCCTTGCGATAGTGGGTGCCCAGGGCCCCGGCGATCGGCGGCGGATAGATCAGCCGCTCGAACGGGGCCTTGCCGGTCAGGCGGAAATACACGCCCTTGCCGAAATGGCCGGTCGGAATGTGCTCGGCCGGATAGCCGTCGATGCGCGCAGCTACGGCCTGGGCCTGCAGCCCGGCCGCCGTAACCAGCAGACGGGTGGTCAGGGTCGCCCCGCCCTCCCCGCCCGCCGTGATGGTGAAGCCGCCGCCCGGTAGGGGTTCGGCCCGTTCGAACGGGGTCGCGACCACGACCGAACCGCCCGCGTCCCCGATCTCGCCCTCCAGCGCCGACATATAGCCGTGGCTGTCGAACACGCCGCTCTCTGGCGACAAAATGGCGGCGTGGGCGTTCAGCCCGGGTTCCAGCGCCCTGGCCTCGGCCCCGCTCAGATGAGCCAGGCCCTCGACCCCATTGATCGTGGCCTGCTGGAAGATGGCCTCGATCCGCGCGACCTCCCCCTCCTCCGTTGCCACGACCAGCTTTCCGCATTTTCGGTAGTCGACCTTGCGGCTTTCGAGGAAATCATAAAGGGCGCGGCGGCCCTCGACGCAGAACCGGGCCTTCAGTGACCCGGTCGGATAGTAGAGGCCGCCGTGGATGACCTCGGAATTGCGCGAGGACACGCCCTGACCGATGTGCGGGGCCTGTTCGAGCACCAGCACGGTCAGACCCCGTCGCGCCAGAGCCCGGCCGCAAGCGAGGCCGACGGCCCCGGCCCCGATCACGGTGGCGTCGAAATCGAAACTCATGGTTTCGCTCCATAGCGCAGTTTGGCCTCGGCCTCGAAGCTGCCGATCAGGGCGGAGACCGCGCGGTCGAAATTGGCGTTAAGCATGGCGTTCAGGATTGGAGACTTGAAGGCGAAGTCGATGGTGAACTCCAGCCGTGTGCCCTTGGGGTCGGGATGGAAGATCCAGCGGTTCTTAAGGTGCCGGAACGGACCGCGGATCAGGCCGACCTCGACCGACGGGACCGTCCGGTCATGCCGGACCCAGGTCGAGAACCGCTCGGTCAGAAAGGAAAACCCGACCTGGGCCTCGGCGTCCAGGACGGTGACGCCGGGGGCTTCATCGCGTCGGTTCCAGACGCGCATGGCGGTGACCCATTTGACGAAGTCGGGATAGGCCGGGACGTCGGCGACCAGCTCGGCCAGCTGGTCGGGCGCATAGGGCAGGATGCGGGTGACGCGATGGACGGCCAAGTCCGGTTCAGCGTCCGGCCAATGACGGAGATTGGGCCATGCGGGCGCTACGCAGTCGGGCGAAATCGTCGCCGGCGTGGTGCGAACTGCGCGTCAGCGGGCTGGACGATACCATCAGGAAGCCCTTGGCCCGGGCAATCGCCTCATAGGCCTTGAACTCGTCCGGGGTCACGAACCGGTCGATGGCGGCATGCTTGCGCGTGGGCTGCAGGTACTGGCCGATGGTGATGAAGTCGACGCCGGCCGAACGCATGTCGTCCATCACCTGCATGACCTCTTCCTTGGTCTCGCCCAGGCCGACCATGATGCCCGACTTGGTGAACTGGTTGGGGTCGCGTTCCTTGACCATCTGCAGCAGGCGCAGGCTGTTGAAGTAGCGGGCCCCCGGCCGAATCTTCAGATACAGCCGCGGCACGGTCTCGAGGTTGTGGTTGAACACGTCCGGGGTGGCGTCGATCATCACCTCAGGCGCGCCGTCCTTGCGCAGGAAGTCGGGCGTCAGGATTTCGATCGTGGTGTTCGGGGCCTGCAGCCGGATCTGGCGCACGACCTCGGCGAAATGAGTCGCCCCGCCGTCGGCCAGATCATCGCGGTCGACGCTGGTGATCACCACATGGTTCAGACCCAGTTGGGCCACGGCCAGACCGACCTTGCCCGGTTCTTCCGGGTCAAGTGGCTGCGGCAGGCCCGTCTTGACGTTGCAGAAGGCACAGGCCCGCGTGCAGGTGTCGCCCATGATCATCAGGGTGGCGTGCTTCTGGCTCCAGCACTCGCCGATATTGGGGCAGGCCGCCTCTTCGCAGACGGTGACCAGACCCTTGTCTTTCACGATAGCCTTGGTGGCATTGTACTGACCCGAACCCGGGGCCTTGACCCGCAGCCAGTCGGGCTTGCGCAGCACCGCGCTCTCCGGCCGATTCTGCTTCTCCGGATGGCGAAGCTCGGCGGGGGTCTTGGTCAGGGTGTCGATGAGAGTGACCATCGAGGGCGTCGCAGGCTCCTGTGGGTGAAGCCGCTATGTCGTCTTTCCGGCCCCGGATGGCAAGGTGTCGGTCGGTTCGACCTTGCCGGGTCACGCATCGTAACACACCTTTTCAATCCCCTGCGTCGGTTCTAGGCTCCGGCGCAATGAACACGAGGGGGCCTCCTGCCCTCTGAAGGAGGAAGTGCTTGCGGGCTGCCCTGACCCCCGAGGCGAGCGAAGAACCCATCTTCGACGCCCTTATCGCGGCGCGAGAGCGGTTCGGCGACAAGGAGATCCTGGAGGACCAGGATCGTAATCCCCTCACCTATACCGGCCTGATCCGGGCCGCCTTCGTACTGGGCCGCAAGATCGCGGCCTTCACCGAGTCGGGCGAGCGGGTCGGTATCCTGTTGCCGTCCAGCGCCGGGGTGGTCGTGACCTTCTTTGGTCTGCACGCCTATGGCCGGGTGCCGGTCATGCTCAATTTCACTTCGGGTGAGCGCAATCTGAAGGCCGCCATCAAGGCGTCTGGGGTCAAGCGTGTCCTGTCGGCGCGGCGTTTCGTCACCCAGGCCAAGCTCGAGCCGCTGATCGATGATCTGGCGACCGTGACCGAGATTGTCTGGCTGGATGATCTGCGCAAAACCGTCGGTCTGCAGGACAAGCTGTTCGGCCTGATGGCGGGGATTTTTCCGAACCATTTCCGGACCGAAACCGCGCCTTCGGAGCCCGGCGTGGTTCTGTTCACCTCCGGCAGCTTCGGTGCGCCAAAGGGGGTGGTCCTGAGCCAGTCCAATCTGGTGTCGAACGTGCGTCAGGTCGCTGGTCATATCGCGCTGAACCCCGACTGGGTGGTGTTCAACCCGCTGCCGACCTTCCACTGTTTCGGCCTGACGGGCGGCGTGCTGCTGCCGGTGCTGACGGGAATGAAGGCGTTCCAGTATCCGTCACCGCTGCACGCCAAACAGATCGTCGAGCTGCTGCCCCAGGTGAAGGCGTCGATCCTGTTCGCGACCGACACCTTCCTGAACCAGTATGCCCGCGTCGCCGGGCCGGACGATTTCGCGACCCTGCAGTTCGTCGTTGCCGGTGCCGAACGGGTGCGGGACGAGACCCATCATCTCTTCAACACCAAGTTCGGCGGCGTGAAGCTGCTGGAGGGCTATGGCGCGACCGAAGCGGCACCGGTTGTGGCGGTCAACCATCCAGACCGCAATCGTCCCGGCAGTGTCGGCCAGATGCTGCCCGGACTGGAATGGCGCACCGAGCCGGTCGAGGGCATCACCGGCGGCGGCCGTCTGTTCGTGCGCGGACCCAATGTCATGCGGGGCTATATGTCCCCCGACGATCCCCGCGTGATCGAACCGCTGAGCGGTGGATGGCACGATACGGGCGATATCGTCGACATCGACGCCGACGGCTATGTCTGCATTCTCGGGCGGGTCAAACGCTTCGCCAAGATTGGGGGCGAGATGGTTTCACTGGCGGCGGTCGAGGGCCTGGCGGCGGCGGTGTGGCCGGAATCGCGCCATGCCGTGATCTCCATTCCTGACAGTCGCAAGGGCGAAAAACTGGTGCTGGTGACCGACCGGATGGACGCCGAGAGCGCCCGGCTCAGTCAATGGGCGCGCGAACATGGGGCCCCGGACCTGGCGGTGCCGAAGAAGATCCTGCGCCTGGCCGAGGTTCCGGTGTTGGGCACGGGCAAGACGGACTATGTCGGCATTCAGAAGCTCGTCGAGGCCGAGGCCCAGGCTGCCTGATCGTCGAACGGTTGACGGCTACAGCTCAGGTTGCAGTATGGCGGCCAGCTGGCCAACCGGCCGCATTTCCAAGGACACGACGCCATGAGCCTGTTCTCCCGATTTGACGGTCACGCGCCCAAGGTGCTGTCCGGTCTGCGCATCGTTGCCGGCCTGATGTTCATGCAGCACGGGGCCCAGAAGATATTCGGCTTCCCGGCCGAGGCCATGGGCCCGTTCAATATCGCCAGCCAGATGGGCATCGGCGGCGTGCTGGAGCTGGTCGGCGGGGCCTTGATCGTGCTGGGCCTGTTCACCCGTCCGGTCGCCTTCATCCTGTCCGGCATGATGGCCGTGGCCTTCGTCCAGTTCCACTGGCAGTTCGGCGGAGCCTCCTTCTTCCCGCTGGTCAACCAGGGGGAGCTTGCGGCCCTGTACTGCTGGGTCTTCCTGTATCTGGTCTTCGCCGGACCCGGCGCATGGGCGCTGGACCACCACCTGCCGTCGCAGCGCCGCCGCTTCTGATCAGCCGATTCCGATCCCACCCCGGACGGCCGCGGTCGTCCGGGCGTCCGGGAAAGGGCCCGGACGCCGCCGGCGGACGGATTCAGATTTCCATGCGGTGGGCCAGCGGACAGATACGGTCGTAGAAGGCGCGCTCGGCCGGAACGCTGCCACCGCGCGACAGACGGAAGCGATGTTCAATGATCATCGCCTGCTGTTCGATGTTGAGGGCGTCCCAATCGCAGCCCGCATCCATCGGGTATTCGTAAGCCGCCGGACGATCCCCTGCCCGCAGCTTGCCGGTCAGCAGGTTTACCCCTCTGGCGACTTGCCAGACGTGGGCCAGTTCATGCACCAGCGTCGCCTGGCGAAACAGCGGGCCAAGGGCCAGGTCATCGGGCAGGGTCCGGCGCGGCCAGATGATCCAGTCGCGGCCGAACCAGCGCCCGGCCACGAAGGCGCGGACAAAGGGCCAGGGTGCCGCCAGGATGCGAACCCGGGCAGGATCAAGGGCGTCGCCGAACACCTCCAGCGCCAGGGCGGCTTCACCGGGGGTCAGGCCGCGGATCACGGATGGGCTCCGGCGGTCGGGCGACCGGTCCACTCCCAGTGCCAAGGCTCATAGACATAGGGCACGAAGCCGAAGCGGCCGGCATTGCGGACCAGCCAGCGATAGGTGGCCCCGCGGGTCATGTGCAGGCGGCTGGCGGGTATGGTGGAATCGACACCGAGACCGATGATCTGGCCGACATAGAGGTCGACCGCCGTGCCGGTGCGGTGGGGCGAACAGGCGGCGCGGCGGACGCCGTCGCAATTGTTGTCGACGGCACAGCGGGCGGCGTCAGCCTCGGGATCGCGAAAGCCGGAGAAGATCTGCAGCAGTTCGGGGTCGTCGGCCATGTCGGGCACTTCGGCCCGGGCCGCGGCGACCATGGCGCGATAGGCGGCCAGGGTGTCGCGGCGCAGCAGCCGGGTCAGGCGGTCGGCGTGTTCCTCTTCGGTCACCAGATAGCCCAGCTGGTTCAGCGGCGGCGGCTCGGGGCAGGCTCCGCCGCCGGTAAAGCGGGCCATGACGAAGGGACGACGCTCCTGCCACACCCCCTTGAACACCTGGAAGGTAGCCAGGTCGAACAGGCCGGTGGCGGGCAGGTTGTAGCGGCTCTGGAAGTCCGCCAGGGCGACGGCGAAGGCCGGGGTCCCCGCCCCGCAGCCGGTCGCCAGCTCCTGCTGGATCAGCGGTAGATAGGTTTCCCAGCCCCATTCCGTCTGACCGAACGGGGCCCATTCCAGCGAATAGTAGGAGATCGCATTGGCTGCGGCTGGCTCGTACCAGCTCGTGGGCGTGTCGCAGATGGTCGCGCCTTCGGACCCTGTGTCCCGGGCGTGGGCCGGCGCTGCGGCCACTATTCCTGTGACGGTCAGCAGAACGATCAGGATCAGACGCAGGGACATGGTGACAGCAAGCCCCAGCCACGCGCCGGGGGCAAGTCACCGGTCCGATTCCTTGCCCGGCCGCCAGACGGTTCCGCGCAATTTCCCGGGGTCATGTCGGACTGAAAAACTGGCATGGTGAGGGCACGGCCGACTCGGGCCGGATCGCCCCTGGCCCCGTATGACCGACGCCGTTTCGTCCGCACCCGCAGCGCCCCGCCGTTCCAATGCGGTGCTGGCGGCCTTCTCCGGCCCCTGTCTGCCGCTGGCGGCCTTCGGCGTGGCCCTGCCGGTGACCCTGCCGGAGTTCTACGCCACCCATGTCGGGCTGGAGTTGGGTGTGGTCGCGGGCGTGTTCATGGCCGTGCGGTTGATCGACATCCTGTTCGATCCCTTCATCGGCTGGGGCATGGACCGGACCCGGACGCGGTTCGGCCGCTACCGGCCGTGGATGGTGCTGTCGACGCCGATCCTGATGCTGTCGGCCCTGATGATGTTTGTGGTGGTCCAGCCGGGAGCCGGCCCGGTCTATCTGTTCGGCTGGCTGCTGGTGCTCTACCTCGGCTTCTCGATCGGCACCCTGGGTCAGCTGGGCTGGGCTTCGGTGCTGGCCCCGCAATATGACCAGCGCAGCCGGGTCTATGGCTGGTGGCAGGTATTCAACATCATCGGGGTGATCCTGATTCTGGTGCTGCCGACCATCGTGGTGAGGACCGGCATCGGCGACTACGCCGACGGTGTCCGCATCATGGGCTGGGCCATCATGATCGCCCTGCCCGTCACCATCGGTCTGGCCATGTTCGTGGTGCCAGAACCGGTCAATGCCGGGGCCGCCCCGCATGGCGGACCGCGCGCCTATCTGGCGCTGTTCACCAAGAAGACGGTGCGCAAGCTGCTGTTCGCCGACCTGCTGCTGGGCGTGGCACCGGGCATCACCGGCTCGCTGCTGTTCTTCTTCTTCGGCCAGGTGAAGGGCTATGACCACACCGAGGCCTCGCTGTTCATGCTGTTCTATTTCATGGCCGGACTGGTCGGGGCGCCGTTCTGGGCCTGGCTGGCGACCAAGATCGGCAAGGACAAGGCGCTGGCCGTGGCCAGCCTGATCTTCGCCGTCTTCTACATCGGCGCGACGCTGGTTCCGGGCGGCAATTTCGCCCTGACCGCCGTCGCCATGTTCATCGCCGGCCTGCCCTATGCGGCGGGCCTGTTCCTGCTGCGGGCGATGATGGCGGACGCCGGCGACGAGATCCGGCTGGACACGGGCGTAGACCGGACCGGCCTGATGTTCTCGATCCTGTCGGCCACCACCAAGATTGGCCATGTCGTGGCCCTGATCCCCTATCTGATCCTGCAGTGGGTCGGGTTCCGCGCCCTGCCCGGGATCGCCGGCAACAGCGAGTCTTCGCTGCTGACGCTGCAGGTGCTGTTCATCCTGGTGCCCGGCCTGCTGCTGGCGGCGGCGGCGCTGGTGCTGAAAGGGTATCCGCTGACGCCAGCGCGGCATGACGAGATCCGCAAGGCGCTGGAAGCCCGCGACGGAGCGGCGACATGAGCCCGATCGACCGGCTGAATGGCATCATGCGCACCCTGCGCAATCCCGACGGCGGCTGTCCGTGGGACGTGGAGCAGACCTTCGCCACCATCGCCCCCTGCACGGTCGAGGAGGCCTATGAGGTGGCCGACGCCATCGAGCGCGGGGACTGGGATGATCTGAAGTCCGAACTGGGTGACCTGCTGTTCCAGGTCGTGTTTCATGCCCGCATGGCCGAGGAAGCCGGGCTGTTCGTGTTCGACGACGTGGTCGAGGCCATCGCCGACAAGCTGACCCGCCGCCATCCGCATGTGTTCGGCGACGAGGATCCGAAGATGAGCGGGGCGGCCCAGAAGATGCGCTGGGAAGACATCAAGGCCGGGGAGCGCAAGGCGAAGGCCCAGCACGGGGTGCTGGATGACGTGCCCGTCGGCCTGCCGGCCCTGACCCGGGCGGTGAAGCTGACCAAGCGGGCCGCCCGCGTCGGCCTCGACTGGCCCTCGACCGATCAGGTGTTCGACAAGCTGCATGAGGAGGTGGCCGAACTGCGCGCCGAGATCGCCGCCGGTGACCTCGACAAGGCCCGGGCCGAGATGGGCGACCTGCTGTTCGTCGTCGCCAACCTGGCGCGCAAGCTGGGCGTCGAACCCGAGGACGCCCTGCGCGGCACCAACGCCAAATTCATCCGCCGCTTCGGCTTTATCGAGGCCGAACTGGCCAAGGACGGGCGGTCGCCGGAGCAGTCGGACCTGGCCGAGATGGACCGGCTATGGAACGCGGCGAAGGTGGCGGAGCGGGGGTGAGCCGATACGACCTGATCGTCTTCGACTACGACGGGGTCGTCGCTGACAGCGAACTGCTCAACAATCAGGTGCTGGCCGACCTGCTGACCGAGACCGGTCTCACCACCAGTCTGGATGACGCCCTGGCGACCTATATGGGCAAGCGATGGCTCGACTGTCTGCCCTTGGTCGAGGAACGACTGGGCGGGCCCTGTCCCGACCACGTGCATGGCGAATGGACCCGGCGCTGCCACGACCGTGCCGCGGCCGAACTGCAGCCCGTCCCGGGTTCACTGATTTTCTCGCGTCGCGTCGGGAACGGCGCTGCATCGCCTCGTCGAGCCCGGTCGGCTGGATCGAAATGGGCCTGGCCCGGTTCGGTGTGGCGACGTCCTTCAACGGTCCCATCTTCAGCGCCGCGGTGCACGTTAAGCGGGGCAAACCCCACCCGGACCTGTTCCTGCATGCCGCTGCGGTTATGGCGGTTGATCCGTCCCGTGCCCTGGTGATCGAGGATACGCCGACCGGCGTCAGAGCCGGCGTTGCCGCGGGGATGACGGTCGTCGGACTGTGCGCCGGCGGTCATATCCGTGACGGTCATGCCGATCGTCTGCACGCGGCGGGGGCACATCATGTGGTCGATGACTATGCGGGCGTTACGGCGCTGCTGGATGGTCCGTAGGTCGGGGTGAGGGTCGGCTGTGTCCGACGTCCCTGCGACGGCTTCGCCGACGGTCAGGGCCGACCCTCATCCGTCCGCTGCGCGGCCACCTTCTCCCACCGGGAGAAGGGATTCGGAGGGCGAATTGGACTCCGGAAAAACCGGGTGCAAGGCGTCCAACTCCTGGGGTTCGATGTCAGGATGTTCGGGCACGACATTCAAATCATTGACGGTCGTGTCTTCGGTTGCGACCAGTCTCAGCGGTTCGTGACGGGACTCGAGCCGGGGCGGTGCCACGTCGGGCAGGTCGGCCATGACCTGGGCGCGGGCGCGGTCGGCGAGCCGGTCGTAGACGCGCATCCAGGTCGAGGCCTCCGACGCGCGGCCCATGCCCAGGGCGCGGCGGATGTTGAGGAAGGCCTCGTCGGCGAGGTCGGCGAAACTGACATCGTCATCCGGGTGGTATTCGCCGGCTTCGGGCGGGACGTCGCAGGCGGCCTGGTCCATGCGCCGCCAGCCCCCGGCCCGCGCATGCAGCCGGAACGAGCTGAGCGACATGCCGTAGCGCTGGCACACGGTCGTCGCCTTCACCCCCGAGAGATATTCCCGCCGGGCGTGGTCCCACATGTTGCCGCCAAGACCGTCGAGGTCGGCGGGGTTGATCTGGGTGTCGGAGGTCATGCGGGCAGTCTGGCATGCGGCGACGTCAGAAGCGGTCGGGGGCCATTCCGCATCGCTAGCTTTCTCGCGAAAATCCACCGAATATTAGTTGCCGATAAGAGAAAGACCAAGGCGAATGATAAACGAGGGTTATCATCGAAACCACTATGTCCCTGAGTGGTATCAGCGAAACTTTATGAGAACTGGACAGTCGAAGTTCCACTATTTGGACTTGGCACCAGAAGAACGAACCCAAAACGGACACAGATGGACGCGCAAAGCCCTGCTCCATTGGGGGCCGGAAAGGTGTTTTGTTCAGGATGACCTCTATACGACCCGATGGGGTGGAATTGAGAATGTTGACATCGAACGCTTCTTTTTCGGCGGTCTAGACTCAGCCGGAAAAGAGGCTGTTTCAGTATTTGCGGACTATAGCATTAGGGACGAGACACATACATCATTTCAGGACTTTATCCGATATTTGAGCGTTCAGAAACTCCGAACGCCAAAAGGATTGGCCTGGCTCGAATCGATGACTGGCAGCGTCCATCGAAACATTACGATGCGCGTATTGCAGGACTATCAGAATCTATTCGGCGCAATATGGACGGATTGCGTTTGGCAAGTTGCAGATGCAAGTCAATCCCCGACCAAATTCATCGTCTCGGACAACCCGGTCACGATCTACAATCGAGATTGCTTCCCAAATTCGTCAGCTTGCAGATTTCCAAATGATCCAGACGTCCGCCTAGTCGGAACGCACACCATATTTCCGTTGACGATTGAGAAAATACTCATTCTGACCAACATGGCGTGGGTCAGAAACCCATATCAATCGGCAACCAGGATGGGGCCCAACGAGAGGCTCATGCGGAACACCATATTCAACATGATGGATGTTCAAACTGGTCGCATGCTCACGGAAGAAGAAGTCTTAGAGATAAACTATATCATCAAGCGGCGAGCGCATCGCTACATCGCAGCGGCAGAACAGGATTGGCTATATCCTGAACTGTCTCTGACTTGCGACCACTGGCGAAAACTTGGGAATGGCTATCTTCTGATGCCTGATCCGAGGCATCTTCACATGGGCGGAAGCGTTGTGGCGGGGTGGGATAATGGCCGCTCGGAGGCTTGGGGGCCCTATCGTCATCGTCCGTGGGAAGCGGCTTACGAAGACGCAAAAAGGGAAGAAACCGAGACGAAGGCTTTGTACCGCTTCCAAGCAGAATGGTCCGCGATGTTTGGTCGATCCTACAGGTGTCGGACGCATCGATTTGGGCGAGCTGAACAGCTAACAGAGGAATGGCCGGAAAGTTTTGAGCGAGCATTGCGGCTAGACGCAGAGTATCTGAAGCGGCCGGGTGAAAGGCAGCGTCGACGCCAACTCATGAAAAACTCCAAGAGCAACGCAGTGTAGGCAGCCCGCTTCTCGCTAGCGTCCCGGTTTCCCGAACGCTGCTCGAACGGTCCGATGGCGTGCGGGTCAGGCCGCCGCGTCCCCTCTCCCGCCGGGAGAGGGTTTCTGGAGTCTACCCGAACTGCCGCTCAAACCGCCCCAGCGCCGCCGGGTGTAACCGCACCACGACATGCGTCCGCCCCTCGGCGTCGGTCTCGCGGCCGGTGACGCGGCCGTTTTCGTAGAGCCAGGCGAGGGCCTCGCCCTGGGCGGGGAGCAGGATCAGTTCGGTCTCGGGGTCGTCGTCGATCAGGTCGGCGATGGTCTGGCGCAGGGGTTCGATCCCCTCCCCGGTCCAGGCCGAGACGGCGACGGCCTTGCCCTGGGCGCGCAGGCGGTCGGCCTGGCCGAGGACGGCCTCGCGGGTCTCGGGGTCGAGCAGGTCGGTCTTGTTCCAGACCTCCAGCATGCGCCGGGTCTTACCCTCGGGCGTCGGGATCTGTTTCAGCACGGCCTCGACGTCCTTCGCCTGGGCCTCGCTGTCGGGGGACGCGATATCGCGCACGTGCAGGATCAGATCGGCCTCGCCGACCTCTTCCAGCGTGGCGCGGAAACTCTCGACCAGTTCGTGCGGCAGGTCGGAGATGAAGCCGACCGTGTCGGCGACGATGGCCGGGCGGCCCTGCGGCAGGCGGATGGTGCGCTGGGTGGTGTCGAGGGTGGCGAACAGCAGGTCCTTGGCCACCACGTCCGAGCCGGTCAGGCGATTGAACAGGGTCGACTTGCCGGCATTGGTATAGCCGACCAGGGCCACGGTCGGGAACGGCACCTTCTTGCGGGCCTTGCGGTGCAGGCCGCGGGTGCGGCGCACCTCGTCCAGCTCGACCTTGAGCTTGACGATACCGTCGGCGATCAGGCGGCGGTCCAGTTCGATCTGGGTCTCGCCGGGGCCGCCGGTCGAGCCGGTGCCGCCGCGCTGGCGTTCCAGGTGCGTCCAGGTGCGGACCAGCCGCGACTTCTCATAGTCCAGCCGCGCCAGTTCGACCTGCAGCCGGCCTTCCTTGGTGCGGGCGCGGCGGCCGAAGATCTCGAGGATCAGGCCGGTGCGGTCGATGACCTTGGCGTCCAGCGCGTTTTCCAGATTGCGCTGCTGCACCGGGGTCAGGTCGTCGTCGATGACCACGGCCTCGGCCTCGGCGGCGCGGACCAGGGCGGCCAGTTCCTCGACCTTGCCCGAGCCGAACAGGGTGGCGGGCGTGATGCGGCGCAGGTTGACGATCTCCTCGGCGCGCACGTCGAGGTCCAGCGCCCGGGCCAGGCCTGCCGCTTCTTCCAGCCGTTCGCTGGCCAGACGCGGACTGTCGTCCGCGCCGGCACCGGTGCGTTCGGGGTGAATGACGACCGCCCGGATCAGCGGGACGGTGTGATCAATGAATTTCTGGGTCAATCAGTCTTCGTCGGCCTCGGGCTCGTACATGGTGACGGGCGCAGCGGGCATGATGGTGGAAATGGCGTGCTTGTAGACCAGTTGCGACTGGCCATCGCGGCGCAGCAGGACGCAGAAATTGTCGAACCAGGTCACGATGCCCTGAAGTTTGACGCCATTGACCAGGAAGATGGTCAGCGGGGTCTTGGTCTTGCGCACGGTGTTGAGGAAGGTGTCCTGCAGGTTCTGGCGCTTTTCTTGAGGCATGTCAGGTTGTTCCTGTTCTTGATTGTTGGCCGGTCGGGGGAGCGACACGGGTCGGATCGACGTCGACCGCCTACCCTAGACGGCGCCTTCGCCGCCGGGCAACCGTCCCCTGGTCTCTAGATGGCCTCGCGCTTCGCCTGTTCAAGATACAGGGCCCGCAGTTTGCGCGTGACCGGCCCCGGGGTGCCGTCGCCGATGGTGATGCCGTCGATCGAGATGGCGGGCATGACGAAGGCTCCGGCGGCGGTGAGGAAGGCCTCACGCGCCCGTTTGGCCTCGTCGACGCTGAACGGGCGTTCGTCGAGTTCGATCTTCTCCTGTTCAACCAGATCCAGGATCGCCGCACGGGTAATGCCGCGCAGGATATTGGCCTGGGTGTCGCGGGTGCGCAGCTTGCCGTGCTCGTCGACGATCCAGGCATTGGTCGATGAGCCCTCGGTGACCAGACCCATGTCGTCGACGAACCAGGCCTCATAGGCCCCGCGGTCGCGGGCGGCCTGTTTGGCCAGGATGTTGGGCAGCAGGCCCACGGTCTTGATGTCGCAACGGCCCCAGCGGATGTCGGGCTGGGTGATGACGGCGACGCCCTTGTCGGCCTGGGCCTCGGCCTTGACGGCACTCATCGACCGCGCGGTGACGATGACGCTGGGCGGCGTGCCCTCGGGCGGAAACGGATGGTCGCGCCGGGCGGTGCCACGGGTGACCTGCAGATAGACGATGCCGTTGCGGACGCGATTGCGGCGCACCGTCTCCTTCAGCACCCGGGTCAGGGCGTCGCGGGTCATCGGCACGTCGATGCGCAGCTCGGTCAGGCTGCGCCCCAGACGGGTCATGTGACCGTCGAAATCGGCCAGCCGACCGTCGAACACGGACCAGACCTCATAGACGCCGTCGGCGAACTGGAAGCCGCGGTCCTCGACGTGGACCACGGCCTGGCCGTGCGGCACATAGGCGCCGTTGACATAGGCGACGCGGCTCATGGTTCGGTCGGTCCTTCAACCTCGTCGTCCCCGCCCCGTGACGGCGACACGCCCAGCGATTTCAGTTTCCGGTGCAGCGCCGACCGTTCCATGCCGATGAAGCCGGCCGTGCGCGAGATATTGCCGCCAAAGCGCATGATCTGGGCGGCCAGATATTCACGCTCGAACACCTCACGCGCCTCGCGCAGCGGCAGGGCGATGATCCGCTCTGCCCCCATGGTCGCGCCCGCGGCGTTGTTGCTTTCCTCGGGCGGCAGCATGTCGGCGGTGATCGGTTCGCTGACGTCGCCGGTGGCCAGGATCAGCAGCCGCTCGATGTTGTTGCGCAGCTGACGGACGTTGCCCGGCCACGGATGGACCTGCAGCACGGCGATGGCGTCGTCACCCAGGCGGCGGCGCGGCAGGCCCTGGGAACTGCACAGGGTGTCGATGAAATAGTCGATCAGCTCGCTGATATCCTCGCGCCGTTCCGACAGTGGCGGCACCCGGATCGGCACGACATTGAGCCGGTGGAACAGGTCTTCGCGGAAGCGCCCGGCATCGATCTCCAGCTTCAGGTCGCGCGAGGTCGAGGTGACGACGCGGACATCGACCTGGACGTCCTGTTCGCCGCCGACCCGGCGGAAGCGCTGCTCGACCAGGACCCGCAAGATGCGGCTCTGGCTTTCGCGCGGCATGTCGCCGACGTCATCCAGATACAGGGTGCCGTTATGGGCCCGTTCGAACACGCCGATCTTGCGGGGACGGCCGTCGACCCCCTCTTCTCCGAACAGTTCAAGGTCCAGCCGTTCCGGGGTCATGCCGGCGGCCGAGATGGCCACGAACTCGGCCCGGGCCCGGGCGCTGGCCTCGTGGATCTGGCGCGCGACCAGCTCCTTGCCCGCGCCGGGCGGGCCTGAGATCAACACCCGGCTGTTGGCCGGGGCGACCTTGGTGATGGTGGTGCGCAGGGTCTGGGCCGCGGCCGACCGACCGATCAGTCCCGCCGGGGTCATCACCTGGGCGCGCAGCCGCTTGTTCTCGCGCTTCAGCGTCGCCGCTTCCAGCGCCCGTTCGATCACCACCACCAGACGGTCGGACTTGAATGGCTTCTCGATGAAGTCATAGGCCCCGCGCTTCAGCGCGCTGACCGCGGTCTCGATATTGCCGTGGCCGGAGATCATCACCACCGGCAGGTCCGGATCCAGCTCCTTGATGATGTCGAGCAGCTCCAGCCCGTCCAGCCCACCGCCCTGCATCCAGATGTCGAGCAGGGCCAGCGACGGCTTTCGGGCCCGGATCGCGGCCAGGGCCTCGTCGGAGTTGGCGGCAATGCGGACCGCATGGCCCTCGTCTTCCAGCAGGCCGGACACCAGTTCCCGGATGTCAGCCTCGTCGTCGACGACAAGAATGTCGGCTCCCGTGGATCTCATGACGCCTCGCTATTCGGCCGCAGGGGCGGTGGACGGGCGTGAGCCCGCCTTCCGGTCCCCGGCGGCGCCGGTCGGTTTCAGGGGAAAGGTCAGGCAGACACGCGCGCCGCCCAGTTGGTCGGCGTCGGCCAATTTCAGCTCGCCGCCGTGGTCCTCACAGATGCGCTTGACGATGGCCAGGCCGAGGCCGGTGCCCTTCTCGCGCGTCGTTACATAGGGTTCGGTCAACCGGTCCCGGTCCTTGGCCGGCAGGCCGACGCCGTCGTCCTCGATGATGAAGCTGGCGATACCGTCCTCGATCTCGAGCCGGGCGATCACGCCGGGGGTCTTGTCATCGTCGGGGCGCGGGTCGCGCTCGCGTCGCGCCGCCACCGACTCGCCGGCGTTCTTGAGGATGTTGGTCAAGGCCTGGCCGATCATCCGGCCGTCGCCCTGAAGCGGCGCGCGCGGCAGCGGGTCGACGATGTCGACCTCGATGTCGGGGGCCGCGACACGCTGGGCGAACACCGCCTCGCGCAGCAGTTCGGCCGGGTTCTCGGTGGTGAAGCGCGGCGCGGGCATCCGGGCGAAGGATGAGAATTCGTCGACCATCCGGCCGATATCCCCGACCTGACGGATGATGGTCTCGGTACAGCGGTCGAAGACCTCGACATCGTCGACCACCTGCGAGCGGTATTTGCGTCGCAGCCGCTCTGCCGACAGCTGGATCGGGGTCAGGGGGTTCTTGATCTCATGGGCGATGCGACGGGCCACGTCGCGCCAGGCGGCGTTGCGCTGGGCCGTGACCAGCCGGGTGATGTCGTCGAAGGTCAGCACCATCTCGCCGCCCAGGCCGCCCTCGATACGCACGCGCAGGCGACGGGTCTCGCCGTCGCGGGTGACGTCGATGTCTTCCTCGATATGGGCCTCGGCGCGTTTGACCAGATCGCTAAGCTCCGGCGAGATCGAGGCCAGAGGCTTGCCGTGAACGGTCGGGGCGTCGATGCCCAGCAGCTGGACGGCGCTGTCGTTGACGGCCGAGATCCGCCCCCGGCGATCGAGGCCGATGACCCCGGCGGAGACGCCGGACAGCACGGTCTCGATGAAGCGGCTGCGCCCCTGGGCCTCCTCGCTGGCCGCCTTCAGCGCCGCCTGCTGGGCCTGCAGGTCCTCGGTCATGCGGTTGAAGGCTTGGGACAGGACGACGATTTCGCCGGGGTCGCCTTCGGAATTGACCCGGGCCGTCAGATCGCCGCCGGCGACCCGGTCCGCCGCCTTGACCAGCCGCCCGATCGGCGCCGAGATCGCGCCCGCCGCCGACATGCCCAGCCACACCGCCCCGACCAGCACCAGCAGGGCGGTCTCGAGATAGCTGAGGGCAAAGGCGGTCTGGATCCGGGCCCGGCTTTCCTCGGCCTCGCGATAGGCGATGATCGATTCCTCGCCGTTGCGCATCTGGGCGATCAAGCCGGGCTGCATCGGACGCACCAGATAGAGATAGGCGTCGCCGTATTCCGGTAGCGGATAGAGGGTGCGAATGGTGTCCGGGTTTTCCGTCACATTGATCGGGGCGGTCTCTCCCTGCGCCGCCTGTTCGAGGTCCTGTTGCGAGGGTGCGAGGTAGGGGGGCGCGCCCGACAGTTCGCCCTGCGCCAGTACCTGCCCCTGTCCGTCGAGGATGTAGAGCGCCGGATAGCCGAACAGATCGGCGATCTGGGCCAGGATCTCGGAAAACTCGATCCGGTAGGGAAAGCGGGAGCGTGCCTCGGGTGCCGACAGCTCGTTCGAGATGACCTCAAGGTCCGATTCCACCTGCAGGCTGACGTCGCGGACATAGGCGCGGCCGATGTTGGCCCCGTTCTCGACCGCCGCCTGGACGTTCTGGCTGAACCACTGGTCGACGCCGCGATTGACCAGAACCCCGAACACCAGGGCGATCAGAATGGCCGGAACCACGGCCACCAGGGAAAACAGGGTAACGAAGCGAAGATGCAGGCGCGCACCCGCATCGCGGCGATTGCGCACCACCAGCAGCACCCGACGGCCGACGACGGCGGCCAGCCCGGCGATCAGCAGGAAATTGCCGATCAGAATGTAGAGGACGGCATGGCCGGCGACGGCGCGCGCTCCGCCCTCTTCGGGGCTGCCGCTGCCGCCGGGGGCCACGGCCACCAGCCAGATGGCGGCGGCGGTGATCAGGAAGGCGATGATATAGGCCGCGGCAAACAGGGTGCGGCTGCGTTTCTGCGACAGCCAGCCGGTCAGCAGGGCTGGGCTCCGGAACGAGTTTCCGGTGTCCTTGTCCGACAGGATTTGCGGCGGGGTGCTCATAGCCCTCCAGCTTCGACCAACTGTGGCGCAGGATCAACAGCAGAGTTGCGGATATGAACCACTTCTGTGCGCCATAGCTCGGTCAGGGCCAGTTCGACCGCGGTCGGATCGTCCAGCCGGCACAGGCGGGCCTTGGCGGCGCGGCGCTCGAGCGGGTCCACCGGCCACGGGGCCTGTTCAATGTACCAGCCCAGATGTTTGCGGAACATCTTCAGCCCCAGCGGCAGGCCGTAGAAGGCGGCCGAGGCGCGTAGATGCTGGATGACGATCTTGAGCCGTGCCTCGCGACCCGGTTCATCCAGCACCGTGCCGTCGGCCAGGGCCCGTTCCAGATGGGCCGCCAGCCACGGACGACCATAGACGCCACGACCCAGCATCACCCCGTCAGCGCCCGACTGCGCCAGGGCGTCGCGCGCGTCCTGCACGGTCAGGATGTCGCCGTTGACGATGACCGGGATCGCTACCGCGGCCTTGACCTCGCCGACCGCCGTCCAGTCGGCCACGCCGGTATAGAACTGTTTGCGGGTGCGGCCATGGACGGTCACGGCCCTGACGCCGAGCCCCTCGGCCCGTCGGGCCAGTTCGGCGGCGTTGCGACTGGTGTCGTCCCAGCCCAGCCGCATCTTGACCGTGACCGGACGGCTGGTGGCCTGAACCGCAGCCTCCATCAACCGGCAGGCCAGGTCGGGCGTGCGCATCAGGGCCGAACCGCAGGCGGCACCGGTGACCTCCTTGGCCGGGCAGCCGAAATTCAGATCGATGATGTCGGCCCCGGCCGCCTCGGCCATGCGGGCACCCTCGGCCATGGCCGTCGGATCGCGGCCAACCAGCTGGATCACGGTCAGCGGCAACCCCTCGCCCACGGCGGCGCGACGCACGACATCGGGCCGGGCCCGGGCCAGTTCGGCGGCGGCCACCATCTCGGTCGCGACATAGGCCGCACCCAGCCGCGAGGCGAGCTGCCGGAAGGGCAGATCGGTGATTCCGGTCATGGGGGCCATCAGCACCCGCCCGGGTACCGAAACGTCGCCGATCTGAAGTCCTGTACGCATCCGCTCCCTGACACCGGTTGAGGCCCCTCTCGTCAAGGCCGAGTTGGGCGCTTAGAAGGCGGCCATGACATTTGCAGCGATCGTCGTGGCCGCCGGGACGGCTTCCCGGGCCGGGGGCAACAAGCAGTGGCGGTCGCTGGGCGGCAAGCCGGTGCTGCGCTGGTCGGTCGAGGCCCTGCTGGCGGCGGGGGCCGAGGACGTGGTCGTGGTGGTGGCTGCGGGGGCTGAGTCCGCCGCTGCGGATGCCCTGTCCGGCCTTGAAGGCTGGCGCACCGCGACCGGGGCCGACAGTCGTGCCGGGTCCGTGCGCAACGGGCTGGAGGCGCTGGGCGGCCCCGACGATCGCTCGGTGCTGGTGCATGATGCCGCCCGTCCCTTTCTTGACCGGGCCGTGATCGACCGGGTGCTGGCGGGTCTGGAGGGGGCTGACGGGGCCCTGCCCGCCCTGCCCGTGGCTGACAGTCTGCGTCGCGGCGACGACGGTTTCGTCAGCGGCGCGGTCGAACGTGACGGCCTGTGGCGGGCCCAGACTCCCCAGGCCTTCCGTTATCGCACCCTGGTCGACGCCTGCGCCGGCTGGACAGAAGCGCCCGGACCGGCCGACGAGGCCAGCGCCGTTGAGCGCGCCGGTGGGCGCGTGCGGCTGGTCGCCGGCGACGCGCGCTTGACGAAGCTGACCTATCCCGAGGATTTCGCCATGGCCGAGACGATGATCACCCGCCAGACCCGCGTCGGTCAGGGCTTCGACGCCCATCGCTGGGGCCCGGGCAGTTCGGTGTGGCTGTGTGGAGTCGAGATCGCGCATGACCAGACCCTGATCGGCCATTCCGACGCCGACGCCGGACTGCATGCCCTGACCGACGCCATTCTGGGGGCCATGGGTGACGGCGACATCGGCGACCATTTCCCGCCGACCGATCCGCAGTGGAAGGGTGCGTCCTCCGACCGGTTCCTGACCTACGCCGTTGAACGACTGACCGCGCGGGGCGGGCAGCTGGTCAATGTCGACGTGACCCTGATCTGCGAGCGACCCAAGGTGAAGCCGCACCGGCAGGCCATGCGCGAACGCCTTGTCGATCTGCTGTCGCTGCCGCTCGATGCGGTCAGCGTCAAGGCGACGACGACCGAAGCCATGGGCTTTACCGGCCGTGGCGAAGGTCTGGCTGCCCAGGCGCTGGCGACGATCACCCTCCCCGTCTAGCGCCCGCCGCCCATGCCCCGGACCATGGCCCCGAACAGATTGACGTAGTCGTCGGTCCACGGTCGCACCGGGGAATCCGCCAGGGTGCGCCAGCCGGTGTCGGGGCGGAATTCGGCCAGACCGGCAGCGGTCGGCGACAGCACCAGGGCTTCAGTCGAGGCTTCGGCCATGACCGGTGAGTCCCGGGGTTCGATATAGACCCGGTGGCGACTGGCGACACCGAGCGCCTGTGCCGCGGCGGCGGCCGGCAGGGTGATGTCGAGGTTGCGGTTCGACAGATGCAGCACCACCACCCCGTCCGGCTTCAGCAGGGACAGATAGCCGTCGATGGCCTCGACCGTCAGCAGATGGGTCGGCACGGCGTCGGACGAAAAGGCGTCGATGATCAGCAGATCATAGGTCCCGGCCGGTTCGTCCGCCATCGTCAGCCGGGCGTCGCCCAGCACCGTCCGTACCGGTCCGGCGGCACAGTGGGAAATGTAGGTGAACCAGTCGGGGTCGCGCGACAATCGGTCGACCATCGGATCGATCTCGAAGAAGGTCATCTGATCGCCGGCCCGCTTGTAGGCGGCCATGGCCCCCGAGCCCTGACCGACCACGCCGATATTGGCCCCCGGCCCGCGCGACTGGACCAGCTGGGTCGCCTGGCCGATCGGGGTCGTCGTCGCATAGTAGAGGGTCGGTCGGCATTCAAAGGCCGGGGCGCGGGCCTGGGCCCCGTGCAGGGTGGTGCCGTGCATCAGCACATGGACATCGCCGCCCAGTCGCGGGTCGGGCACATTGGCCACCCGCATTACGCCGAAGAAGCTGCGCTCGCTGTAACTCCAGTCATAGCCGCGGGCGATGTACTGGGCCGACAGGGTGATCAGGGCCAGCAGGATGACATAGGCCGGGGTCCGGTCGCGCAGCAGGAAGGCCCCGATCATCGCGACCATCAGGATGACCTGGGTCAACTGCTCCATGCGCCAGTCAAAATGGCGATTGAAGGCCCAGGCCAGGTCCCAGTCGGCCTGGAACATGGCCGACAGCAGCGGCGGTACGGCGCAGACCAGCACCGCGCCGACGAAGGTCAGGATCTCCCATTTCCGCACCTCATCGCGGTTCCACGGGCGGGCCAGGGCGACCAGCACCAGCACCAGCGGATATTCCCACACCATGTTGAAGATGACCGGGGCTAGCAGGGCGGTGAAGGCCCCGCCGACGACTCCGCCCAGCGACATCAGCAGATAGAATTCGGTCAGCCGGTCCGGCGGCGGACGACGTTCGGCCAGGCGCTGGTGACACATCAGGGCGAGGAAGAAGAAGGTCGTCAGATGCAGGACGAACATCAGCGGCCAGGCCCCGGTGCGGAAGGCGGTGAAGCTGACGCAGACCGCGCCCAGGGCCCCGGCGACAGTCAGGGTGATCGGCAGGGGGATCCACGGCCGGGTCTGGAAGGCGATGACGAAGGTCAGCAGATACAGGGCCAGTGGAATGACCCAGAGGAACGGCGCCGAGGCCACATCGGTCGACAGATGGGCGGTGACCCCCAGCATCAGGCTGGACGGGGCGGCGGCCAGCAGCACCCATTTGCCCCGCTCCAGCCAGGCGATCGGCGGGCTGCGCACCAGACGCGGCGGCTCGAGGCTGCGATCGGCGCGACGGAACCAGACGACACCGGCCAGGGTGGCGATCATCAGCACGAACAGCAGATAGCCTCCGCTCCAGCCCCAGCGCTGGCTCGACAGGGCGGCCAGCGGCTCCACCACCACCGGATAGGCCAGCAGGGCCAGGAAGCTGCCGAGATTGGAGGCGGCATACAGGGCGTAGGGGTTCTTGCCGTCGGGATGGCCGGCGCGCACGCGGGCATACCAGGCCTGCAGCAGCGGCGCGGTGGCCGACAGGACGGCGAAAGGCGCGCCGACCGACAGCGTCAGGGTCGCCAGCAGCCAGAGAATGGGGGCGGACGGATCCGGATCGCCGGTCACGCCACTGATCGACAACGGCAGGCTGATGGCCGCGGCCAGCAGCAGGGCCAGATGTACCCCGAGCTGGACGCGCATCGACCCGACCTTCTGCAGCAGATGGGCATAGCCGTAGCCGGCCAGCAGCGCGGTCTGGAAGAAGACCATGGCGGTGTTCCAGACGGCCGGCGACCCGCCCAGCATCGGCAGGACCAGCCGGGTCACCATCGGCTGGACCACGAACACCAGCGCAGCCGAGGTGAAGATGGCGACCACGAACAGCCACGGAGTCAGGCGGTCGGCGATCGGCAGGGCCGTGCTCCGGTCGATCACGGTGTCGCTCATCTGCCCCTCCCCACACGGGCCCCGTCGACAGATCGGCGGCCGGGGGCCACGTTAGACCGACTCGCGCCCGCTTCGGATAGACCCATGTTTCCAGACGACATCGATGTCCTTGCCGCGACGGTGATCCGGCTGGCAGTCGCGCGCGGCCTGCAGGTCGCCACGGTCGAAAGCTGCACCGGCGGGCTGGTGGCCGGGGCCCTGACCGGCGTGGCCGGGTCGTCGGCGGTGGTCGATCGCGGTTTCGTCACCTACAGCAATGCCGCCAAGACCGATCTGGTCGCGGTGCCGGCCGCCCTGATCGAGGCCCACGGGGCCGTGTCTGAGCCGGTCGCCCGGGCCATGGCCGACGGCGCGCTGGCGCGGTCGGCTGCCGCGGTCACTGTGGCCGTCACCGGCATCGCCGGGCCCGGCGGTGGTACGGCCGACAAGCCGGTCGGTCTGGTGCATTTCGCCGCGGCGGGGCCGGCCGGGGTGGTGCATGTCGAGCATCGATTCGGCGATCCGGGCCGTGAGGCGGTGCGCCTGGCCAGTGTCCGGGTGGCGCTGAACCTGCTGATTGACCGGTTGCAGGCCGGATGAGCGGAACCGATCCGATCGTCGTCGATGCGCGTGGTCACCGCTGCCCGGTGCCCAGTCTGAAACTGCGTCGGGCCATGGAGGGTCTGGACCCGGGGGTGCGGCTGACCCTGCTGGCCACCGACGCCATGGCGCGCATCGATGTGCCGTATCTGATGACCGAGATCGGCGGCAGGATGATCAGTATCGAGGAGGTGGACGGGGTGCTGTCGCTTACCGTCGAGACGCCCGCCGCTCCGACAGGTTGACGACCGAGTCCGGCAGCGGTTCGGGCGGATCGAGCGACGCGATCCGGTGGGCCCGCAGGGCGATCTCCAGCTCGGTAGCGAAGGCTCCGCCGTAGAAGATGGCGTTGACGTTCCACGACAGCCAGATCAGCAGCACCACGACGGCACCGACCGAGCCGTAGGTCGCGCCCAGCAGGGCAATCTGCTCGACATAGACGGCGCACAGCCACGACGACACCATCGACATCACCGTGGCCACCAGTCCGCCGGCGACCGACGGGCCCCAGGCGACCGGAACGCGGTGCGCCATCGCATAGCGATAGAGCAGGGTCAGGCCGACAGCGAGGCCTGCCGCTGGCAACAGGCCGTCATAGGGCAGGCCACTCTCGCTGATCCGGATATTGGTGCCGGCGTGCTGCAGCAGGCGCAGGGTCACCACGGCTCCGGAGACGGCCGTGAACAGGGTGAAGGCGACGACGGCGACGAAGAAGGCCAGCAGATTGAACCGGAAGAAGCCATGCGGCTCGCTTTCATCATGAATAAGGTTCAGTCCGGCCAACAAGGCCTTGAATCCACGATGGGCCGCATAGGCGCCGACGATCAGGGCGAAGGCACTCTGGGTCGAGACGGTGCGGGCCGAGGTATTGGCCAGTCGTTCGATCTCGGCGAGAAAGATGGCGCGGGCCGCCGACGGCAGCACGTCGGCCAAGGCCGCGGCCTGCTCGCCGACCTGCCCGATCGACATCACCACCTTGTAGAAGCCGATCAGGATGGCGATGGCCGGGAAGACCGCCAGCAGGGCGAAGAAGGACACCCCGCCCGTATAGAGCATGACGTCCCGACCCCAGCTGCGGGTAAAGGCGCGCACGGCCAGCCGGCCCCAGAGCGACGGTCGGCCCATGAATCGGGCTTCGGCAATGTCCGACTTAAGATTCAAACCGGTTCCCGCGACCGCCCAGTCGACAAGTCTAGCGCAATTCGGTCGTTGGGAAAGCAGATGGTTCATCCCCGGTCATTCGCGGTTGTGGCGTTGCGTGTTCGGCCTTCACGTCGCTATGGTTCCGCTGGGTTCGCGTCAGGGGCGTTTAGTGATGACGGACCGGGGCTATGGAGACAGTGATTGGGTTTCGATCCGCGTATTCTGGTTGTCGCACCTGACGACGATCTGATCGGGCCCCTGTGCCAGGGGCTCGATGCCTTGGGCTGGACCACGGTCACGGCAAGGTCCCTGCCTGCAGCTCTCGCCAGTCTGGACGACCTGCCGGTCGAGGCGGCCATCGTTGATGCCCGGGCTCCGGACGTCGCGGCCACGATCGCCGCCCTGCATGAGGCCGTCCTGCCGCGAAAACTGCCGGTGATGGCCGTGGGCATGGCCGCTGGCGGGGCCCCGCCCGCCGGGGCCGACATCGTCATGTCGACGCCGCCGCATGCTGTGCAGGCTGCCCTGCGGCTGGAGCATCTGGTGCGTACCGCCATCGCCGCGGAGGAAATGATCCAGCGCGACGCCACCTTCGCCGAGCGCGGGTCCCCCCTGCCCCCGGCCGTGGTGGACGCCTCACCCCTGCGGATTCTGGCCGCGGGCAAGCCCGATCACCGCTTTCTCGCCCTGTCCAACGCCCTGAGCGCGCGCGGTTGCGAGGTGGTGGCGGCCCCGACCCCCTATACGGCCTTCGACTATCTGCATGAGCGGCCGTTCGATGCCGCCATCCTGTGGGGGGCGGAGGATCATGCCCCGGCCCTGTCGATCGCCGCGGGTATGAAGCGCAATACCCGCCTCTATCATATCCCGGTGGTCCTCTATCTGAGGGGCAGCGGCGAGATCAATCTGGGTGAGCTGTACAATCGCGGCTTCGCCGACGTCGCCGCCGCCGATTCGGCCGAGGACGACACGGCCGAGCGGGTCGTGACCCTGGCTAGGGGCCACCGGCATCATCAAAGCATCCGCAAGTCGCTGGAGGCTGCGCGCGGCTCTGGCCTGACCGATCCGACCACCGGCCTGTTCACCCCGGAACTGTTCGCCGCCCATCTGGCGCGGATCTCCGGCGGGGCCAGGGCGCGGCGTCGGCCGCTGTCGGTGTGCGTGCTGCGGGTGGCCGAGACCGAGGCGGTGGTCCAGGCCCGCGCCGACGGCTGGCTGGACCGGGCCCTGCCCCAGATCGGGGCCATGGTGTCGCGTCTGATCCGCACCGAGGACACGGCGGCGCGCCTGTCGGCCGACGTCTTCGCCCTGGCCTTGCCGGCGACGCCGGCCGCCGCCGGTCGCATCGCCGCCGAGCGGATTGCGGCGGTGATCGGCTGCACGGCCTTCGATGCCGGGCCGGACCGGTCGCCGTTCGTGGTCGAATTCGAGGTCGGGGCCGCCGAGGCCGTCACCTCGGAATCCCCTGCCGCCGTACTGGAGCGCGCTTCACGCGACGTCGGCAGGAACCAGAGCAAGATCGTCCCGGACTGAAGTCGTCGATCGGGGCTCAGGCCGAAGCCACCCGTGCCAGGTCGGTGGTGATCCGTTCCGCCACCTTGAGCCGCTCTTCCGGCGTGTCCCAGTCGCCCTTGACCACGATCTTCTGGTCCGGCCGCAGCTTCCAGAAGGCATGGTTCTTCTGAATCAGCCCGACCAGCCCCATCGGATTGGGGAAGGTGTTGTTGCGCAGGGTCAGCACTGCCCCCTTGGGCCCGATGTCGATCCGTTCGATGCAGGCAATCTTGCAGTTGGCCTTGATGCCCACGATGCGCAGCAGCTGGCGCGCCTCGTCCGGCAGCGGGCCGAACCGGTCGATCAGCTCGGCCGCCAGGGCTTCGCGCTCCTCGCTCTGCTCAGCGTCCGACAGGCGGCGATACAGGCTCAGGCGGACATTCAGGTCCGGGACGTAAGCTTCTGGAATCAAGACGGCCGCGCCGACATTGATGGCCGGTGACCAGCCGCGGTCCGGGGCCTCGCCGTCGCCGTTCTCGCGCAGCTCGGCGACCGCGTCTTCCAGCATCTGCTGGTACAGTTCGACCCCGACCTCGCGGATATGGCCCGACTGTTCGTCGCCCAGCAGATTGCCGCCGCCGCGCTGGTCGAGATCGTGGCTGGCCAGCTGGAATCCGGCCCCCAGATTGTCCAGCGACTGCAGCACCTGTAGCCGCCGCTCGGCTGACAGGCTCATCGGCTTGTTGGTCGGTGTCGTCAGATAGGCGAAGGCGCGCGCCTTGGAGCGGCCGATGCGGCCACGGATCTGGTGCAACTGGGCCAGGCCGAACATGTCGGCGCGGTGGACGATCAGGGTGTTGGCCGTGGGGATGTCGAGGCCGCTCTCGACGATGGTGGTCGACAGCAGCACATCGTAGGTCCCGTCGTAGAAGGCGCTCATCACGTCTTCCAGCTGGGTCGGTGACATCTGGCCATGGCCGACGACGAATTTCACCTCGGGCACCTGTTCGCGCAGGAACTGTTCGATGTCCGGCAGGTCCTTCAGCCGCGGCGCGACATAATAGGCCTGACCGCCACGGTATTTCTCGCGCAGCAGGGCCTCGCGCACCAGCACCGGGTCCCACGGTGTCACATAGGTCCGCACGGCCAGCCGGTCGACCGGCGGGGTGGCGATGATCGACATCTCGCGGATGCCCGACAGCGCCATCTGCAGCGTGCGCGGGATCGGCGTGGCGGTCAGGGTCAGCAGATGCACGTCGGCGCGAAGCGACTTGAGCTTCTCCTTATGCTTGACCCCAAAGTGCTGCTCTTCATCAACGATAACAAGGCCAAGATCGCGGAACCCTACCTGATCTGATAGGACGGCATGCGTGCCGACGACGATCTCGAACTGGCCGGTCTTCAGGCCTTCGCGAGTCTCGGCTGCATCCCTGGCGGTGACCATGCGCGACAGGTGGCGCACCGTTACCGGCCAGCCGGCGAAGCGTTCGCTGAAGGTCTTGAAATGCTGGCGTGCCAGCAAGGTCGTGGGACAGACGATGGCCACCTGCTGGCCGGTCATGGCCACGACGAAGGCGGCCCGCAGGGCCACCTCGGTCTTGCCGAAGCCGACGTCGCCACAGATCAGCCGGTCCATCGGCGTGCCCTTGCCGAGGTCTTCCAGCACATCGCCGATGGCGTTCAGCTGGTCGTCCGTCTCCTCATAGGGGAAGCGGGCACAGAATTCGTCGAACAGGCCATGCGGCGGGGTGATCGATTCCGAGGTTCGCATCGCCCGCTTGGCCGCCAGGGCGATCAGCCCCTCGGCCATGTCGCGCAGCCGGGCCTTGGCTTTCGACTTGCGGGACTGCCACCCGGCCCCGCCCAGCCGGTCCAGCTGGACCCCGTCGCTGTCGGTGCCGTAGCGGGTCAGCAGGTCGATGTTCTCGACCGGCAGATAGAGTTTGCTGTCCCCGGCATACAGCAGCTCGAGACAGTCGTGCGGGGCCTCCTGGATCTCGAGCGTCTTCAGGCCTTCGTAGCGGCCGATGCCGTGGTCCAGATGGACGACCAGATCGCCGGTGGTCAGGGCCGAGGCCTCGGCCAGGAAGTTCGAGGCCCGGCGCTTGCGTCGCGGCCGCGCCAGTCGGTCGCCGAGGATGTCGGTTTCCGAGATCACCGCCACATCGTCGGTGATGAAGCCGTGCTCGACCGGCAGGACGCCGCGCAACATCATCTCGCGTGGGGCGGCCTGGACGTCGGCCCAGTTGCGCACGGCGATGACATGGTCGAGCCCGTGATCGGCCAGCATGGCCGCCAGCCGCTCGGACGAGCCCTCGCTCCACGAGGCGAACAGCACGCGCCGACCCTCGGCCTGCAGGGTTCGGGCATGGGCGGCGACGGCCTCGAACAGATTGACGCTGTCCTGGGCGCGTTCGGCAGCGAAGGTCCGGGCCAGCCGTCCGCCGACATTGTCGTCGGGCCCCTGCAGAGGGGTGAAGCGGCGTACGGCTCGTCCGGCCAGGGCGCTGTTCCAGTCGCCCTCATCCAGATACAGGGCCGACGGCTTCAGGGCCCGGTTGGCGGCCCCGGCCTTGGTCTTCGACGCCTCCTGTCGCGCGTCCCAGGCGTCGGCGGTCAGGGTCCAGCGTTCGGCCCGCGCCTGCTCAACCTGGTTGTCGAGAAAGACGGCGGCACTGTCCGGCAGATAGTCGAACAGGGTCTCCAGCTGCGGATAGAGCAGCGGCAGCCAGTGCTCCATCCCCTGCCGACGCGCGCCTTCGCTGACCGCGGCGTACAGCGGGTCGTCGCTGCCGCCGCCGAACAGGTTCAGATAGCCGGTGCGGAAGCGCGAGATGGTCTCGGCGTCCAGCAGGGCTTCGGACACCGGTGACAGGGATACGGATTTCAGCTTGCCGGTCGAGCGTTGGGTGGCCGGGTCGAAGGTGCGGATCGACTCCAGTTCCGATCCGAACATGTCCAGCCGGACCGGCTCCTCGAAACCGGGCGGGAACACATCGATGACGCCGCCGCGCACCGCGTATTCGCCGCGTTCCGACACGGTCGAGGCGCGCACATAGCCGTTGGTGGTGAAATAGGTTTCCAGCGCCGCCGTATCGAGATCGCGCCCGACCCGGGTCTCGAAACCGGCGCTGTTGGTCACGGTGCGCGGCGGGGTGCGCTGGATGGCCCCGGCCACCGTGGTCACGATCAGCAGCGGGGTGCGGTCGTCCGGCGCACGGTGCGACAGCCGGGTCAGCGTCGCCATGCGCGCGGCCGAGACCGAGGACGACGGGCTCAACCGGTCATAGGGCAGGCAGTCCCAGGCGGGATAGTCCAGCACCTCAAGGTCGCCGGCGAAGAATCCCAGGGCCTGGCTGAACTCATTGGCCCGGCTGTGGTCGCGGGCGATAAACAGGCTGACGCCGCCGCTGGCCGACAGCTGTTCGGCCACAGTCAGGGCGTCGAGTCCCTCGGGCGCGCCGCCCAGCTGGGTATCGATGCGTCGCGGAAGACTGCCGTCCATCAACCCGCGCCTTCGGCGACTACGGCGGCGACATGGTCGCGCATGAAGGTCTGAAGGCGTGCCATTACCGGGCCGTCGTGCTCGGGCGGGATGGGGGTCTTGCCGATGATCCAGGCGTAGAGGTCGTGATCCTCAGCCTCGAGCATCGCTTCAAAGGCATCCAGCTCGGCGGTGTCGAGCGTCGGCCCGATCTGCTCGGCAAACGGGCCCAATACCAGGTCGGCCTCGCGGAAGCCGCGTCGCCAGGCCCGGAAGATGATCCGGCCCAGTCGTTCTTTCAGACGTGCGTTGGTATCGGCCACAAGGATCCTTGCCCGGTCTATTCGTTTCACTGACGCGTTCAGATAGCGTTCCATGGACCGTTTCGCCAGCTATGCTGTCTCCATCATGCGGCCCCAGATTCTCTTTCCCCTGTTCGCGGAGGTTTCCAGCCTGAAGGGCGTGGGGCCCCGTATCCTGCCGCTGGTGCAGAAACTGGCCGGGCCGCTGGTGCGCGATGTGCTGTTTCTCGGCCCGTCCGGACTGATCCTGCGTCGCCGCACCACGGCCGCCGCTGCGGTCGAGGGCGAGGTCGGGGTGTTCGATGTGGTCATCGACCGGCTGATCCCGCCGCACAAGATCGGGGCCCCGCTGAAGATGCGGGCAAGCGACGACACCGGCTTTATTCACATGATCTGGTTCGCCGGTTCGCCCAGCCATATCGACCGGCTGGCCCCGGCGGGTGAGCGACGTCTGGTCTCGGGCAAGGTCGAACGCTTCAATGGCGAGGTCCAGATCGCTCATCCGGACTACATCCTGTCGCCCGACAAGGCCGACGAGATCCCGGTGGTCGAGGCCGTCTATCCGGCCACAGCCGGTTTGACGTCGCGGGTGATGCGCAAGCTGGTGTTGGGCGCGCTGGCCGTGGCTCCCGAGCTGCCGGAATGGCAGGACCCGGCCTGGTTGGCGGCGCGCGATTGGCCCCGCTGGCATGAGGCGATCGTGGCCCTGCACGCCCCTGCCGGTCTGGCCGACCTCGAACCCGATACCCCGGTGCGCCAGCGGCTGGCCTATGACGAACTGCTGGCCCACCAGCTGGCCCTGGCGCGACGGCGGCAGGCGCGGCGCGTCACCCCGGCCCCGCGGATCGTGTCGGGCGAGGCTTCCGCTGCCCTGCTGGCCGCCCTGCCCTTCACCCTGACCGGGGCCCAGGCCGGAGCCATCGCCGAGATCCGCGCCGATCTGGCCTCGGGCGAGCAGATGGGACGGCTGCTGCAGGGCGACGTTGGCTCCGGTAAGACGGCGGTCGCGGCCCTGGCCATGGCCGATGCCGCGTCGTCGGGGGTCCAGTCGGCCCTGATGGCCCCGACCGAAATTCTCGCCCGTCAGCACTGGCAGCGGCTGGCCCCGATGCTGGAGGCCGCCGGGGTGCGCAGCGTGCTGCTGACCGGGCGGGACACGACCGTTGAGCGACGCGCGCGGTTGGCGGCCCTGGCGTCCGGCGACGCCGCCGTGGCCATCGGCACCCATGCCCTGTTCCAGGAGGCGGTCGTGTTCGACCGGCTGGGTCTGGCGGTGATCGACGAACAGCACCGCTTTGGCGTCAGCGAACGCCAGCGGCTGCAGGCCAAGGGCGACCCGCGCACCGGCGGGGTGCATCTGCTGACCATGTCGGCGACGCCGATCCCGCGCACGCTGGAACTGACCCAGTATGGCGAGCTGGAGGTGTCGCGTCTGACCGAAAAGCCGCCCGGCCGCACGCCGGTGGCCACGGCGGTCCTGCCGCTGGCCCGCATCGGCGAGGTGGCCGCCCGGCTCAAGGCTGCTGTCGACAGCGGGGCCCAGGCCTACTGGATCTGCCCGCTGGTGGCGGAGTCCGAGGCCAGCGATCTGGCGGCGGCCGAGGCCCGGGCCGTCGATCTGGCGCGCGTGCTCGGGGTCGAGGTCGGTCTGGCCCACGGCCAGATGCCCGGAGCCCGACGCGAGGCGGTGATGGCCGAGTTTGCCGCCGGCCGCCTGCCGGTTCTGGTCGCCACCACGGTGGTCGAGGTCGGGGTCGACGTGCCCAATGCCTCGATCATGGTCATCGAACACGCCGACCGGTTCGGTCTGGCCCAGCTGCATCAGCTGCGCGGGCGGGTCGGGCGCGGGTCCAAGGCCAGCGCCTGTATTCTGCTGTACGGCAATCAGGACGGCGGCCTGGGCAATACGGCGCGTGAACGGCTCGAGACCCTGCGCCGCACCGAGGACGGCTTCGAGATCGCCGAGGAGGATTTCCGCCTGCGCGGCGGTGGCGATCCGCTGGGCCTGCGCCAAAGCGGCTTTCCGGCCTACCGGTTCGCCGATCCGGTACGCCACCGGGCCCTGATGCAGACCGCGGCGGACGATGCCCGTCTGGTACTCAACCGCGACCCCGACCTGACCTCGCCCCGGGGGCAGGCGGTGCAGATTCTCGAAGCCCTGTTCGACTGGCGCAACGACCGGGCCGGAACCGACTAGATCGGGGGTTGGTCGTGGATCCAGAGCGCCAGTCTAGCCTCAACATCTGCTTCAATATCACCGTAGAACAGATTGTAGGGACGCGCTTTTCGGCGATCACTCCAGCTCCCGCTCTCGCGGAAGGACTCCAGATCGGGCTGGGAGTAGCGCAACAGGCCGTCGCGGCATTGTGTGGCCACCTCGCGGGCGATCAGGGCCGGACGCGCACCCTGTTCCAGGCCGGTGGCATTGGTCGCCCCCCGGTGATGGCGGGCGTCGACCGGACCGGTATCGGTGGAGCCGGTCACCGGATTGACGCACAGGGCCGCCCGGTCGTTCAGATCGACCAACTGGCCCCGATCATTCCACACCAGGGCCCGCCGCAGCCGACCGCGTGCCGCCCCGTCATTGTCGAAGGCGACCGGAGACCAGGCGACGATACAGCCGGTCTGGTTGCGGGTGGCACAGGCCGGCACGGCCGGCGACAGGCCCGAGGCCGGCACCACCACGTCCATAAGATAGGCCGCGACCAGCCGTCGCCGTAGGGCTGGATCGTCGGCGATCCGTTCCCGAACCAGCCGCTCCAGCAGTTCCCCGCCCTGCTCGACCCCGGCCAGCACCAGCGGGCCGCTCGGGTGGCCGTCCAGCCAGACGTCGAAGGCGGCGGCGACGTCGCCATAGGCAAAGGCCCGGGCCTCGCGCGCGTCATCGCGCAGCGTCATCCGGGTGTAGAGACTGGCCTGACGATAGCGCGGCGCGCTGATCGCCCCGGCGCGGGCGAAGGGCCCGGCATAGTTGGGCAGGACGATCCGCTGCAGATAGGCGTCGGCCTTGCGGTCGCCGATCGGTCCGTTCCACTCCTGTCCGCCGTCATAGGTGGTCGAATGGACGAAGAAGACGGCGGCGGGCCCCGCCTCGGCCGTGCGTACGTCGCGCAAGGCCCAGGCCGCCGGGGTATCGTAATTCGGCGGCGGTGGCGGGTCATAGGTCTGGAAGGGCACCTGCGGGTTCAGGGCATCCTGCAGGATGTCGCCGCGCCAGACCATAATGGCGGCCACCAGCAGGAACACCAGCGCGAAGCCGGTCCAGCCGACCCATTGGCGCAAGGTCAGTGGCGGCCCCCTCATCGATACGGGTCCGGGGTGGCGAGATAGTCCTGCACATAGCGCCGGACCCCCTCTTCCAGCGGTGTCGACTGGCCTTCGAACCCGGCGGCGCGGATGCGGTCCATCCGGGCCTCGGTGAAATACTGGTATTTGTCGCGAATGACCTCGGGCGTATCGACATAGTCGATGCGGGGCTCTTTTCCGGCAGCGGCGAAGGTGGCTTTGGCCAGATCGGCGAACGAGCGGGCCTGACCGGAGCCGGCGTTGTAGATGCCCGAGACCGAAGGCGTTTCCAGCAGCCAGACGATGATGTCGACCACATCGTCGACAAAGACGAAGTCACGCATCTGGCCGCCGTCGGCATAGTCGGGCCGGTGCGAGCGGAACAGGGCGACCGGCTCATCCGCCGCCACCTTGGGCCAGATCTGGGCCACGACCGACTTCATCGTGCCCTTGTGACCCTCGTTCGGCCCATAGACGTTGAAGAATTTCAGCCCGGCCCACTGGGTCGGGGCCTGGCTGCGCTCGGCCTGACGCAGGGCGTACTGGTCAAACAGAAATTTCGAATAGCCGTAAGCGTTTAGCGGGCGAAGTGCTGACAACGATTCAACATCATCCTTGTCCTCGAAGCCCTGCTCCCCGTCGCCATAGGTCGCGGCTGACGAGGCATAGATCAGCCGGCAGTCGCGGATGGCGCACCAGTCCCACAGGTCGCGCGACAATGTGTAGTTGGTGCGCAGGATCAGGTCGGCGTCGGGCTCGGTCGTGGCGGAGATCGCGCCCATGTGCACGACGGCCAGAATGTCCTCGGCGTGGCGCTCCAGCTGTTCGAACAGCTCTTCCGGCTGCCAGAAGTCGGCGATCGGGTGTTTGGCGATATTCTTCCACTTGGCCAGATCGGCCGTCTCCAGCCGGTCGCACACGACGACGTCGTGGCGGTCCTCGGCGCACAGGCGGGCCACGACGTTGGAGCCGATGAAGCCGGCCCCGCCGGTCACCACGATCATCTGACGGCTCATGCCGGGTCCTTCATCTTCTCGATGGTGCGGGTGGTGGAATAGCCGTCGCTGAACGTGGCCAGACGGACCACCCCGCCCCAGCTCTCGACCAGATCACCGCCGACCACGCCTTCGCGGGTATAGTCGGCCCCCTTGATCAGCACATCGGGCCGCAACCGTTCGATCAGGGCGATCGGGGTCGGGTCGTCGAATGAGGTCACGCGGTCGACGCTGGTCAGGCCGCCCAGCACCACGGCGCGGCTGTCCAGATCATTGACCGGCCGCCCCTCGCCCTTGAGCCGCCGCACCGACGCATCGGTGTTCAGGGCGACCACCAGCCGGTCGCACCAGCCGCGCGCCTGGGCCAGATAGGCGACATGGCCGCGGTGCAAGATGTCGAAACAGCCGTTGGTGAAGCCGACCTTCAGGCCCTGACGTTTCCAGCCCTCAACCTCGGCCGCCAGTTCGTCCAGCGGCGTCACCTTGGCGTGGGCGGCATGGGCGTGCTGGCTCATCTCGGCGTCGATCAGCTCGGCCGGGGTGACCACGGCGGTGCCCGCCTTGCCGACCACCACGCCCGAGGCGAGGATGGCGAACTGGACGGCGGTCTCCAGCGTCGCGCCGGCCCCCAGCGCCAGCCCCAGAGCCGCCAGACCGGTGTCCCCGGCCCCGGAAACGTCGAACACCTCGCGTGCCCGGCCCGGGAAATGGCTGATCGCGCCGTCGCGGCGGGCCAGACTCATGCCCTTGCCGGCGCGGGTGACGACGATAGCCTTCGCGGTTGTGGCCGTCAGCAGGGCCGTCAGGGCCGCCTCGATCTCGGCGTCGGTTTCGACCGGCAGGCCGGTGGCCCCGGCCAGTTCGCTGGCATTGGGCTTGATCACATCGACGGCCCCGTAGCGGGCGAAGTCGCGGCCCTTGGGGTCGACCACCACGGGCGCGCCGCTGCTCCGGGCCGCCGTCAGGGCTGACGCGATCAGGTCGTCACCGACAACGCCCTTGGCGTAGTCAGACAGGAGAATGGAAGAAGCCGAGGAAAAAGCGTCGCTATCGTTGAGGGATTGACGTTGGCTGGACTCGTCGTCGAGGCGCAGCAACTGCTGGCCTGCGGCCACGAACCGGGTCTTGATCACGGTGCTGGCACCAGTCGGTCGAACCACGAAATCCTCGATCCGGGCCTCATCGGCGATCAGCTGTCCCAGATCCCGACCCGCCGCGTCATCTCCGGCCACCGCGCCCAGCCGCGCCAAGCCGCCCAGAGCGGCGACATTGCGCGCGACATTGCCGACCCCGCCGGGCATGGCCACCGTCTGTCCGGCCCGCAGCACCGGGATCGGGGCCTCGGGCGAGATGCGGCTGACCTCGCCATAGACATAGCGATCCAGCATCAGGTCGCCGACGCAGGCGACCTTGAGGTCGCGCACCCGCTCCAGCAGGGCTTGCAGGGACCCGAGGTCGAGGGGACGGATATCGGGAGCGCGCTCAGCCATGGAACCGGGCTACCGGATTCACCCGGCCTTGGCCATCACGGCCTTGGCCAGATCGTCGAAGGCGAGCAGCTCGGCGCACAGGGCCTCGAACTGGTGCAGCGGCACCATATTGGGGCCGTCCGACGGGGCATTGTCCGGGTCCTGGTGGGTTTCCATGAACACGGCGTCGACGCCCACGGCCACGGCGGCCCGTGCCAGCACCGGCACGAACTCGCGCTGACCGCCCGACGAGGTGCCCTGCCCACCCGGCTGCTGCACGCTGTGGGTCGCATCGAACACCACCGGACAGCCGATCTCGCGCATGACCGGCAGGCCCCGCATGTCGCTGACCAGGGTGTTGTAGCCGAAGCTGGTGCCCCGCTCGCAGGCCATGACATTGGGATTGCCGGCCCCGGCCACCTTGGCGATGACGTTCTTCATGTCCCACGGAGCCAGGAACTGACCCTTCTTGATGTTGATCACCTTGCCGGTGGCGGCGGCGGCCAGCAGCAGATCGGTCTGGCGACACAGGAAGGCCGGGATCTGCAGCACGTCGACGGCCTGGGCGGCCTCGATGGCCTGGCTTTCGGAATGGACGTCGGTCAGCACCGGCAGGCCGGTGACCTCGCGGATCTCGGCGAAGATCGGCAGGGAGTCCTTCAGCCCAAGACCACGCGCGGCACTGGCCGAGGTACGGTTGGCCTTGTCGAAACTGGTCTTGTAGATGATGCCGACATTCAGCCGCTCGCCGATCTCCTTCAGGGCATGGGCCATCTCCAGCGCGTGCTGGCGGCTCTCCAGCTGGCAGGGGCCGGCGATGAAGGCAATGCGGTTGCCGCCGCCGATGACGACCGGCCGCTTCAGGCCTTCGGACAGGGTGATGATGGCGTTGGGTCGGCTCACGGGCGGGACTTTCGAGCGAAGGGGCAACTGAATGGGGTTTGTGACGCTGGGTCGATGACGGGTCTATGCGGCCATCAGGTGGCGTCAGCCGTAACTGGGCGCAAGCTACCATGGAGATCGACCCTGTGACCACCGAGACGGCCCGCCGCGACACCCCCGTCATTGTCTGGTTTCGCCGCGACCTGCGACTGGCCGACAATCCGGCCCTGAACCACGCCATGGCGACCGGCCGTCCGGTCGTGCCGGTGTATATCCATGACGACGGCGGCCGGGTGCGTCGGACCGGGGCCGCGTCCCTGTGGTGGTTGGACGGGTCGTTGCGGGCCCTGGCCGCCGATCTCGCGGGTCGGGGCGCGCCCTTGATCCTGCGTTGCGGCGACTCCGAGGCCGAGCTGCGCCGCCTGATCGCCGAGACCGGGGCCGAAACGGTGTTCCTGAACCGGCTGTTCGAGCCCGAGGCGTGGACCCGGGATGCCGACATCGCCCACGGGCTGAAGGCCGAGGGCGTCGACTGTCGCGGCTTCAACGGATCGCTGCTGGCCCGGCCGGGGTCGGTGCTGACCGGCAGCGGCGGGCCCTACAAGGTGTTCACCCCCTTTCTGAAGACCCTGCTGGCCGGAGCCGAGCCGCCGCCGCCCACACCCTTGCCGGCGATCATTCCGGGCGTTCAGGGGCTGGCCTCCGACTCCCTGGACGACTGGGCGCTGAAACCGACACGCCCGGACTGGGCTGCAGGCTTCGCCGGGTTACCGGGTGAGGCCGGGGCCATTGCGGCGCTGGAAGCCTTTGTTGCCGGCGGACTCCGGACCTACAGCCGCGACCGCGACATTCCGGCGGCTTCGGGCACCAGTCGCCTGTCGCCACATCTGCATTTCGGCGAGCTGAGCCCGTGGCGCGCGGTGGCTGCGGCCCGCGCCGCGGCGGCCGACGGTCGGGTCCCCGGGGCGGAGGCGGGCAAATTCGTCGCCGAGTTGGGCTGGCGCGATTTCTCGGCCCATCTGCTCCATCAATTTCCGGCCATGGCCGATAGAGCCTTCCGACCGGATTACGACGCCATGCCCTGGCGCGATGACCCCGCGGGCCTTGCCGCCTGGCAGGCCGGTCGCACGGGATTTCCCATCGTCGACGCCGGTATGCGCCAGCTGTGGACGACCGGCTGGATGCATAATCGTGTGCGCATGATCGTCGCTTCCTTCCTGGTGAAGGACCTGCTGATCGACTGGCGCGCGGGCGAACGCTGGTTCTGGGAAACCCTTGTGGATGCCGATCCGGGCAACAATATTCAGAATTGGCAGTGGATCGCTGGATCCGGAGCCGATGCCGCCCCGTATTTCCGCGTGTTCAATCCGGTCACACAAGGCGAGAAATTTGATGCAGACGGTCGTTATGTCCGGACATGGGTCCCCGAGCTTCGGCAGATGCCCGACCGCTGGCTCCACGCGCCGTGGACCGCCCCGCCAGAAATTCTGCGCCACGCCGGGGTCCGGCTGGGCCACCACTACCCCCGGCCGATCGTCGATCATGCCGAGGCCCGGCTCCGGGCGCTGGAGGCCCTGCGTACCGTCAGCCGGGCGCGTGACGCCGATGACTGAGCGGACCGCTGCCGGGTGCCGCGCATGACCGCCGTTACGGCAGAGGTGTCGGCCGTGGCCGCCCGCACCCCGCGCGGCTTTGGTCTGCTGCTGCGGTTGCTGGCCGCCAACTGGACCTTCGGCCGGCTGTCGGTGCAGTTGCCGAACGGTGAGGTCCATCAACTCGAAGGCGGCCGTCCCGGTCCGTCGGCCATTCTCGATGTGCGCGACTATCGCTTTGCCCGTCGGGTGCTGGCCAGCGGCGATATCGGCTTTGCCGAGGGGCATATGGCCGGTGAGTGGGAAACCCCGCATCTGGCCGTGCTGCTGGAGTCGATCGCCGCCAACTATGACCACATCCGGCAGGTGGTCGACGGCAATCCGGTCATGCGCGTGATCAACCAGCTGTCGCACCGACGGCGGCGCAACAGCCGCAGCGGCTCACGCAAGAACATCCATGCCCACTATGACCTGGGCAATGCCTTCTATGCCGCGTGGCTGGACCCGACGATGACCTATTCCTCGGCCCGGTTCGCGGCGCCGGACCACGATCTGGCGGCGGCCCAGACCCGCAAATACGCGGCGCTCGCCCGGATGATGGACCTGCAGCCCGGCCAGACGGTGCTGGAAATCGGCTGCGGCTGGGGCGGGTTCGCCGAATATGCGGCGCGCGAGATCGGGGCCCATGTCACCGGCGTGACCATCTCGCAGGAACAGCATGATTTCGCGCGTCGTCGCCTGTTCGAGGCCGGTCTGGCCGACCGCACCGACATTCGCATGCTCGACTACCGGGATGTCGAGGGCCGGTTCGACCGGGTCGCGTCGATTGAAATGTTCGAGGCGGTCGGCAAGGAATACTGGCCCGCCTATTTCGACAAGATCCGCGAAATTCTGGTCCCCGGCGGTCGCGCCGGCCTGCAGATCATCACCATCCAGGACGCCCTGTTCGAGGACTACAACAGCCGCACGGACTTCATCCAGAAATACGTCTTCCCGGGTGGCATGCTGCCGTCGGAGGACCGGCTGCGGCCGGTGATCGCCCAGGCGGGTCTGGACTGGCAGGCGGTCGAACGCTTCGGCAGCGACTATGCCGACACTCTGGCCCTGTGGGACCGGCGTTTTCAGGCCGCCTGGCCCGACATCCGGCGCATGGGCGGCTTTGATGAGCGCTTCCGCCGTCTGTGGCGCTTCTACCTCGCCTATTGCGAGGCCGGCTTCCGTTCGGGGCGAACCGATGTGATCCAGCTGGCGCTGAACCGGACCTGAGGGTGTAGGATTCGGCCATGACCCAGTCCTCGCCCCTGATTGCCGCCGCCGAGCTCAAGTCCCTGCTGGGTCGCCCAGATCTTCGGGTCGTCGACGCCAGCTGGCATCTGGACGGGCGCGACGGACGGATCGATTTCGAGCGGGCACGGATTCCCGGGGCCGTCTTCTTTGATCTGGAGGCCGGGTCGGACGGCTCCGACCCCCTGCCCCACATGCTGCCGGCGGCCGCAGCCTTTGCCACGCATGTTTCGGCGCTGGGGATCGGCGATCAGGATGACATCGTCGTCTATGACGCCCTCGGCCTGGTGTCGGCCGCGCGCATCTGGTGGATGTTCCGGACGTTCGGCGCGGCGCGGGTGCGCGTGCTGGACGGTGGGCTGCCTGCCTGGCGCGCGGCCGGCGGGCCGTTGGAAGCCGGGCCACGCTCGCCGCCGACGCCCGGCCGATTCCGAGCCCGACTCGATGCCGATGCCGTGGCCGATCGGGGGGATGTGGCGGCAGCGGCAGACGCCGGGGTTCAGGTGCTGGACGCCCGCTCGGCCGGTCGCTTCGCCGGCACCGCCCCGGAGCCTCGCCCCGGCCTGCGCGGGGGTCATATGCCGGGGGCCTGCAACCTGCCCTTCGCCGACATCCTGACGCCGGACTCGACGATGAAGCGCGGCGCAGCGCTGGAAGCGGCCTTTCGTATGGCCGGGATCGATCTTGAACGCCCGGTGATCACCAGCTGCGGCAGTGGCGTCACCGCCGCTGTCCTGTCGTTGGGGCTGGCGGTCCTCGACCGCCCGTCCCGCCTCTATGACGGCAGCTGGGCCGAATGGGGCGGTCGCGCCGACACGGCGATCGAGACCACCCCTCCGGAGCATTAGGGCGGCGGGGCGACCGGCTCGGCCAGACCCTCGGGCACGATGTCGTCGCTCTCGCCGCGCGACACCACCGTGGCCAGCACCAGATCGCCGGTGACGTTCAGTGTGGTGCGGCACATGTCGAGGAAGCGGTCGACGCCCAGGATCAGACCGATGCCCTCGGCCGGCACGCCCACCATGACCAGGATCATGGCCACCACCGGCAGGGAGCCGGCGGGTACGCCGGCGGTGCCGATGCCACCGAGGATACAGACCAGCATGACCACCACCTGCTGGGTGATGGTCAGGTCGACGTTGAAGAACTGGGCCAGGAACAGCACCGTCACCCCCTCGAACAGGGCCGTGCCGTTCTGGTTGGCAGTGGCCCCGACGGTCAGGACGAAGCGGGCGATCTTGCGCGGCAACTTAAGCTCGAACTCGGCGGCGCGCAGCGCCACCGGCAGGCTGGCGTTGGATGAGGCGGTCGAAAAGGCCACGACCATCGGTTCGCGCACGGCGCTGAAGAATTTGACCGGCGACATGCCACCCAGGCCCCAGACGACGATCGGATAGACGACGAACATGTGGATCAGCATGGCCCCCACAGCCACGCCAACATAGGCGGCCAGCCGGACCAGCAGTTCCCAGCCGAACAGGGCTGCCAGGTTGAACATCAGGCAGGCGATGGCGATCGGGGCCAGTTTGATGACCAGGTTGATCAGCTTCATCGTCACTTCGAAGATGCCTTCGATCACCTCCTGCAGCCGGTCCGTCGAACGGCTCTTGGCCATCACCAGGCCGATGCCGAACAGCAGGGCGAACACCATCACCGGCAGGATCTGGTTCTGCGAGGCGGCGGTGAAGACGTTGGACGGAATCAGGTCGAGGAAGAACTGGCCCAGCTCGACGGACTTGGGCGCATTGCCGACGATATTGGCCGCCCCGGCCGCGCCCTCTTCGAGCAGTCTCTGGGCCAGCAGCGGATCGACGCCGTCGCCCGGCCGGAAGATGTTGACCATGGCGATGCCGATCAGCACGGCGATACTGGAGACGACGACGGTCAGCATCAGGGTCTTGGTGCCGGCCCGACCCAGCGCCTTGAGGTCGCCCATCTCGGCCACCCCGACCACCAGGGCCGAGAACAGCAGGGGGATGACCAGCATGAACAGCAGGCGCAGGAAGATCTGACCCGCCGGGCCGGTGATGTTCGAGGTCAGCCACTGGACCCAGCCGGTGTCGGCGCCGACGGTCAGGTTGACGAACAGCCCGCCCCCGAGCCCGACGACGAAGCCGATCAGCATCAGCCAGTGAAGCGGTAGCTTGCCGCGTTTGATCGTGTCCATTGGTAGTCCCCCGGGGCGCTCTTGAGTGGCGTCTATCGAATCGGCAGGGCGTAGATCAGCCCGCCGGGTCGCGCATTCCATTGTGCATTCAAGCCGCGCGCCAGGTCGAGTGCGGAATCGTCACCCAGATTGCGATTGAAGATTTCGCCGTAGTTGCCCACGGCGCTGATGGCATTGCGCGCCCAGACGTCGGACAGGCCCAGCATCGGGCCATATTCGCCTTCGACGCCCAGCAGGCGGCGCACACGGGGATCGGTCGAGTCGCGGGCCTGGGCGGCCACGGTGGCCTTGGTCACGCCAAGCTCTTCGGCCAGGATCACCGCGTCCAGGGTCCAGCGCACGATGGCGGTCCATTGTTCGTCGCCGCGCCGCACCACCGGGCCCAGGGCCTCCTTGGAGATGACATCCGGCAGGATGGCGTGTTGCTCCGGGTTCGACAGGGTGGTGCGCGTGGCCGCCAGGGCCGAGATGTCGGCGGTCAGGGCGTCGCAGTCCTCGCGCGCATAGGCCTGGCGTGCGGCCTCCTCACTGGGCAGGACCACCGGCTGGTAATCGATGCCGCGCGAGCGGAAATAGTCGGCGGCATTGAGCTCTGACGTCGAACCGGCCTGGACGCAGACACGGGCCCCCTTCAGCTCGACCGCGCTGTTCAGGGTCAGGGCCCGCCGCACCATGAAGCCCTGACCGTCGAAATAGTTGATCCCGGCGAAACTCAGACCCTCGCCGGCGTCACGGGTCATGGTCCAGGAACTGTTGCGCCACAGGACGTCAATCCGGCCGTCGTTGAGCGCCGCGAAACGCTGGCCGATGGCCAGGGGCACGAACCGCACCGCATTGGCGTCATTGAAGATGGCCGCCGCCATCGCCCGGCAGAAGTCGACGTCGAACCCGCGCCACTGGCCGCGGTTGTCGGTATAGGCGAACCCGACCAGTCCCTCATGAACGCCGCAGTTCAGACGGCCACGCCGCTTGATGGTCTGCAGGGTCGGGCTGACGATCGGTTCGACCGTGGTGGTTCGCGGCGCGGGATTCTGGTTGCCCTCGGGCAGCGTCTCGTCCGGCGTCCGGTCCCGACCGCAGGCGGCGACAGCCAGACAAAGGGACACCGTCGTTGCCGCTCGCCAGATCGCCTTCATGCTCATCCGCGCCTCGCCGTCCCGCACATGACCCTGGCCGTCAGGGTCTTGCACCATGTCGCACTTTAGAGGCTCTTGGCGAGGCAATCGCAACCCGTTCGGGCAATCTGACCGTCATGGCTTCGCAATCTGACCGTACCCGACTTATCGCCGGCGCGACCCGGCGCGGTGGCGGGCGTCGCCCCGTCAATCCGCCGATCGAGCGCGGCTCGACCCTGCTGAACGACAGCGCCGCCCTGATGCGGGAACCGGGACCCGTCCCGGTCTACGGTATCGAGGATCTGGGGGCTGCCAGCGAGCTGCGCGCCGCCCTGTCGGATCTGGAAGGGGCGAGCTGGACCGGCCTGGTGCCCTCAGGCCTGGCCGCCGTGACCGTGCCGATCACCGCCCTGACCCGGCCCGGTGACGAGGTTCTGACCACGGACGCCGTCTACGGCCCCAGTCGCCGGTTCCTGACGCGGCACATGACGGCTCGCGGTGTCAGCACCCGCTTCCACGAGGCCGGGGCCTCCGCCGACGCAGTGGTCGCTGCCCTGACGGACAGCACCCGTGTGCTGCTGATCGAATCGCCGGCCTCCCTGACGTTCGAATTCCAGGACGTCGCCGCCCTGGCTGCGGCCTGCCGGGCGCGCGGCGTGCTGACGGTGATGGACAATACCTGGGCTGCCGGCCTCGCCTTTCGCCCGCTGGCCCAGGGTGTCGACGTCAGTGTGCAGGCGGTGACCAAATATGTCGCCGGCCATTCGGATCTGCTGATGGGGTCGATCGCGGTTACTGATCCCGTGGTCGGCCGCCCGATTGCCGAAACACTGGAAGACCTGGGCTGGCGCGTCTCGCCCGACGACGCCTGGCTGGCCCTGCGCGGTCTGCGCACCCTGCCGCTGCGCTATGGCGAACAGGGCCGTTCGGCCCTGCAGGTGGCGGAATGGCTGCAGGCCCGGCCCGAGGTCGCAGGTGTCATGTACCCACCCCTGCCCGGCTCGGTCGGTCATGATCTGTGGCGGCGCGACTATGACGGGGCGGCCTCGATCCTCGGTGTGGTGCTGAAAGGCGGCTCGCTGACCGCCGCCGACGCCCTGCTCGATTCCCTGACCCTGTTCGGGCTGGGCTTTTCGTGGGGCGGGTTCGAGAGCCTGATCACCCACGAGACCTCGCAGCTGGCCTATCGCCTGAACCCGCCCACCCTCGCCGGTCCGCTGATACGGCTGCATATCGGCCTGGAGGACCCCGCTGATCTGATCGCCGATCTGGAACGGGGATTCGCGACCTGGCGCGCCCGGCAAGTCTGATCCACCACCGAGGCCCGGGTCGGATTTCCGGCGTGTTGTCGCAGGTCTGCTTTCCGTGCGGCAACGAATGACCGCTTTCGACCCATTGCGGACATTGAATGCCGACCGGCTTCCATCTCGAACCTTAGAAAGCAGAAATCTTGTACTCCGCCCGCACTCCAAGGCCTTGGAACGAGCCGTCGGAGATGCCTGAGAAGCCGGTCTCAAGCCGAAGGAAGCCAAGGCCCATTCGGACTTCCGTGCCGACGCCGCCCGACCACACCTGATCTCTGCCGCCCGCGTCCTGCACCCGGTAGCGATCGACCGGATTGTCGGCGTAGCTCATCCACTGGTCGAAGCCGCCCAGATCGCGACTGCGAGTCTCGATCCGCACGAAGGGCTCGCCGATGCTCGACGGCGGCAGGGTGACCCGCATGCCCGCCACCAACGAGGTGATGTCGCGGTCGGAGCCCTCGTAGCTCAGGGCGTAGATGGACGCGCCCCGCTCCGCATAGGGGTCAAGGTCGATCTTGACGTAATCGATCCGGGCATAGGGCAGGATCGACAGTTCGCCGACCCGGCGGTCCAGGCTCATGCCGATCGAGCCGAACTGCAGGGCGCCGTCACGGTCGCCGGTGACCATCGAGCCGTCCGCGGTCACCCGACGATCCAGCGAGGCGGACTGCGTACCCCAGCCATACAGGCCGGAGACGTTGAAGCCCGGGAACAGAGCGGCGTTGGCGTAGGCGGAGACCGTGCGGGCGTCACCGTTCAGACGCGATCCAACGGTCCCGATGCTCTGGTCATTGGAGGCGAGACCGCCGGCGAGGCCGATGACCGCGTGGGGGGACAGCCAATAGTCCACGCCGATCGTCGCCGAAAGCGTTGAGGTGTCCTGACTGAAGCGACGAGAGCGGTCGGAAGCCGCCGCCATCCAGAAGGTGATGCCGAGGTCGCGGCAGCGGGTGGGGTCGTCGATGTCAAGCTGGCAGCCGGCACCCAGGCCCTCGATGTGGCGCGAGACGTTGCTGATCTGGGTCTCGGCGAAGCGCTGGCTCATATTGAACTGCGCCCCGATCATCTCTCTCACCTGCGGGTCGAGCGAGGGGTCCGGCCGGGCCACGATCACCAGGGTGTAGGCCCGGATTCCGAAGTTACCGGCGCTGTCCTGAACCCGCACCGTGAAGGTGAAGGTTCCATGGCCCTGCGGCGTGCCGCTGAGCGAACCGGCGGTGCTGAGGGTCAGGCCCGAAGGCAGGGCTCCGACCGTGACGCTATAGGTATAGCCCGTCCCGGCGCCGCCCGTTGCCGTCAGGGTCTGGTTGTAGGCGACCCTGTCGTGGCCCGCCGGCAAGGTCGCGGGATTAATCGTCAGCACCGCGCCTGGATTGATCACCAGGGTGTAGATGCGGACGCCGGTGTTGCCGGCGCTGTCGGTGGCCGTGACCGTGAAGGTCGAGGTTCCGGCCGCGTTGGGCGTGCCGCTGAGATCGCCGCCCGCCGCGAGCGTCAGGCCGCCGGGAAGCGAGCCAGAGGTCACGGCGAAGGTGTAGCCCGCGCCCGTGCCGCCGGTGGCGATAATGGTCGCGTTGTAGGCCGTGCCGTTGGTTCCGTTCGGAAGGCTGGCCGGGTTCACCGTCAGCACCGCGCCCGGGCTGATCACCAGGGTGTAGGCACGCAGACCGGTGTTGCCCGCGCTGTCGGTGGCCGTGACCGTAAAGGTCGAACTGCCCGCCGCATTCGGCGTGCCCGTCAAACCGCCGCCAGCCGCGAGCGTCAGGCCACCGGGAAGCGAACCCGCGCTTACCGCGAAGGTATAGCCCGCGCCTGTGCCGCCCGTGGCACCGATAGTCGCGTTATAGGCCGTGCCGTTGGTTCCGTTCGGAAGGCTGGCCGGGTTCACGGTCAGCACTGCGCCCGGGCTGATAACCAGGATGTAGGCGCGCAGGCCGATGTTGCCGGCGCTGTCGGTGGCCGTGACCGTGAAGGTCGAGCTGCCCGCCGCATTGGGCGTGCCGCTGAGACCGCCGCCGGTCGAAAGCGTCAGGCCGCCCGGAAGCGAGCCCGAGGTCACCGCGAAGGTGTAGCCGGTTCCCGTGCCGCCCGTGGCGCTGAGGGTCGCGCTGTAGGCCGTGCTGTTGGTTCCGTTGGACAGGCTGGAAGGGTTCACCGTCACCACCACGCCCGGGCTGATCACAACGGTGTAGGTACGCAGACCGGTGTTGCCGGCGCTGTCGGTGGCCGTGACCGTGAAGGTCGAGCTGCCCGCCGCATTGGGCGTGCCGCTGAGACCGCCGCCCGCCGCGAGCGTCAGGCCGCCCGGAAGCGAGCCCGAGGTCACGGCGAAGGTTTGGCCGATCCCCGTGCCGCCGGTGGCGCTGATGGTTTCGTTATAGGCCGTGCCGTTGGTTCCGTTGGACAGGCTGGCCGGGTTCACCGTCAGAACCGCGCCCGGGTTGATCACCAGGGTGTAGGCGCGCGCGGCGGTGTCGCCGACGCTGTCGGTGACCGTGACCGTGAAGGTCGAGCTTCCGGCCGCATTGGGCGTGCCCGTCAAGTCTCCACCGGCCGCGAGCGTCAGGCCGCCGGGAGGTGAGCCAGAGGTCACCGCGAAGGTGTAGCCCGCGCCCGTGCCGCCCGTGGCGCTGATGGTTGTGGTGTAGGCCGCGCCATTGACGCCGTTGGGGAGCGACGCGGGAACGACCGCCAGGACCGGGGTCACGGTCAGACTCACCGTCGCCGGAGCCGAGGTCCCGCCGGCATTGGTCGCGGTGTAGGTGAAGCTGTCGGGCCCGGAGTAGCCGGCCGTGGGCGTGTAGGTGATGCTGAGCCCCGATATTGAGACCGTCCCTTGCGACGGCAGGCCCGGTGTGGCGACGCTGGTCGGCGTTCCACCGGTGATGTTCAGGCCGATCGGATTGTTCGAACTGCCAAACCCAACCGTCGCGCTGACGGCGTTGGCCAACGGCGGCGCGATATAGGTGTATCCGCTGGTCACCGAGGCGGACTGACTGAGAGTATTGGTCACGATCACGTCTACCGCTCCCGCGCCATGATCGGGCGGCGTGATGGTGATCGACGTCGCGCTTTCGCTCGTGACGGATCCCGCGGCGCCGTCGAAGGTGACGATATTGCCGCTGGCGCTGAAGTTCGTACCGACGATGGTGACCGCGGCCGGGCTGACGGTGGCGCCTGAAGGAGGCGTGATCGAGGTGATGGTCAGCGGTGCGGCTATGTAGGTGAATTGGTCCGCCGCGTTGACGGAGCTGGTCCCCCCACCGGTCGTGATCGTGACGTCGACCGTCCCCGTTCCGGCGGGCGAGACCACCGTGATCTGGGTGTCACTGTCGATGGTGAGACCCGAACTAGGATTGACGCCAAAAGTGACGGCTGTCGCACCGGTGAAGTCCGACCCGGTGATGACGACGGTTGTTCCCCCGGTCGTCGGCCCGGACGTCGGGCTGATCGCGGTCACCACCGGGGCGCCGCCGCTGACATTGAGCACGACGGGCGAGCCGGCGACGCCCGCGATGACGCCTCCCCAGTTGGACTCGGGCGGCGACACGTCCCCTGGCGTTATCGTCTTCGTTCCGGGTGTCGTGGCGGTGACGTCGACACTGAAAGTACAGGAACTCGCACCGGAGAATGCGCCATCCGTCAGCGCGATCGTGGTCGCGCCGGCGGAGGGGGCGAAGCTTACGCCTGTGCAGGTCGTGGAGGCTGCGTTTGGCGTGGCGGCGACTTCCACCCCGCTGGGCAGCGCGGTCGCGAACTTGAGCGCGAAATGACCGAAGCTGTCGAACTTCGTCATCGTAAATGTCAGACGGCTCGTACCCCCTATGCCGATTGACGGCGTGGAAAGCGCCGCGCTCAGCGTCACCGGCTGAATGTAATTCACCGCGAACCCGAAGGTGATCGAACCGAACGGCGTGGTGATCGTGGTGTCCGCGTATCCTGGCGGTCCGCCGGGCGGACTGATGGTTATTTGGGTGTCGCTGTTGAAGGTGACGGTCGCGGGCACTCCCCCCACAGTGACGGTCGCCGAGGAAAGGTTCTCACCGATGAAGGTGACGGGCGCGCCGCCGCCCAGGGCCGACGTATTGCCGCCATACCCGGCCCTTCTTATTGGTTGCGTGGTGTAGAAATAGTCGTTCTCCGTACCCGCGGAAGCGCTCGTGCCGCCCGGGGATGTCACGGTGACATCTACTGTTCCAGTTCCAGCCGGGCTCACCGCGTCAATCGCATTATCGCTGCTCACGACAAAGCTAGCGGCCGGGACGCCGCCGAAATTCACCGCGGTTGCGCCGGTGAAGAAGGCACCGTCAATCGTTACGGTGGTGCCGCCCGAGACGGAGCCGGTATCGGGCCCCAGGGCGGTCACCGCGGGAGCCTGGGCCAGCGCCGAACCTGCGCTCATGGCGAGCAACAGCCAAGCCAAGGCGGGCAGAACGAGGCACCAAAACCATCCTGGCTTGGTCGCATGCTCCCGTCCCGGAGCAGGGCGGCGAGCAGGCGTCGCGCAAGCGCGTTTCAGACCAGTCAACATTACGGCAACCCCCCGGTCGTCCGGCGCGGTCGCATTGTTGCGGTCGCGCGTCGCAGACGCCCGGCGCACTGGCTATTTTGCACAATGCACGAGGCGCAGGCTCTAGTTTGCCTTTAGTGGAGATATCAAGTCTTCATGCCCAAGCTAGATCTTAATATCACGTTAAAATGGAGATTTGTTCAATGCAACAGAATTCACCCAAATGCACTTTTCTGGTCGGAAGGTTAGTGTCAGGTCTAGTAAGCAGCGGGACATAATGGACTAATATTCAGCCACTTACCCGACCCCCCGTTCTCACTCAACATCAACAAAGGTCCTGGGATGTCTGACGCGCGACGGTGACGCGCGACGGGCTGGCCTGAGCCAAACATCGCGTCATCTTTCCCCCCATAGCGGACATTCGGATAGTCAGCTTCAGCTGAAGCACCCGCCTGGCGGTGTAAAACTGACGTGACCAGGCCCCCTTGAACCCTGGCGCGCCCAGCAGGACTCGAACCTGCAACCGTCCGCTTAGAAGGCGGGTGCTCTATCCGGTTGAGCTATGGGCGCCTGCGGCCAGGGCCGAGGGAAGTGCCGGACGACGTTGCAGCGGCCTCAGTGGGTCCAGGGCTGTTTGCGCGCGGTGGCGAAATTGTCGGCGTAGGTCTTGATGATGACCGGCGGCTCCTGCGGTTCCTGAAGACGGAACGGGATGCCGTAGCGCTCGGCATAGGCGACCGCCTCTTCGCTGGTGTCGAAATCCAGCCGGACCTGACCGTTCATGTCGGTGGAGCTGGTCCAGCCCATCAGGGGATCGATGGTGCGGGCCGAGGCCGGTGCAAACTCCAGCCGCCAGCTACGGGTTCTGGCCTTGCCGGACTGCATCGCGGTCTTCGCGGGTCGATAGATGCGCGCCAGCATGGCCGGGTCTCCAGGATGGGTCGCTCGCGGCGCACACGTCCGCTCGCGGCCGGGATAGTCGTTCCTTCCCCCGGGGTCCAGAGACCCGGGGCACCGATGGTCGGGGCGAGAGGATTCGAACCTCCGACCCTCTGGTCCCAAACCAGATGCGCTACCAGGCTGCGCCACACCCCGAACCGGCGGAGGCGTCTCTTGCCACGGACCCCGGCCCGCCGCAACGCGTGATCAGCTCCCGGGTTGGAAGAATTTGTGCTGGACCTGGTCGCCCGCCCTGGCCCCGATCTCTCCGGCCCGTCCGGCGCGCAGTTCCAGAACCCCGCTGGCCGCGCCGTTCGAGGGGATGACCTGTTCGGAAAAGGGTACGGCGTGGCTGGCGATCGAGACGATCCGGCCACGGGGGTCGATGTAGATGATGTCCAGCGAACTGGGGGTGTTGCGCATCCAGAAGCCCCGCTCGGCCACATCCGGGAATTCGAACAACATGCCGCGGTCGTCGGCCAGCGGCTCGCGGAACATCATGCCACGCTGGCGCTCGGGCTCCTCGTCGGCGATCTCGACCATGAATTTGTGGGTGCCGCTGGCGGTGATGACGGTCAGGGGCTCCAGCGGCCGCCCGGTGGCGTCCTTGGGCGTCTGGGCTCCGGCACACCCAAACAGCGGGGCCAGAAGCACCGCCGCCAACATGCCGGTCAGGATCATACGTCGACTGGACATCTCGTTACGCCCTCCGGGGCGAGATCAGTCGCCCGGTTTGATTTCCGCGACCACCAGTCCCTTGGGACCGTCGGCGAATCGCACAGCCACCGTCTCGCCGGGCAGGAGATCATCCAGACCACAGCGCCGCAGCGTCTCTACGTGGACGAAGATATCGCCTGGCTCGCCGTTGCGCACCACGAAACCGTAGCCCTTGGTGCGATTGAACCATTTTACGACCGCCATCTCCATCGGACCGGCCGGGTTCGATTCGCCCGTTGCCGGGTGCGGCGCATTATAGGATCGCAGGCCGTCATAACCGGATCTCGGCACGGAAGGCCCACTGCCGGCCGGCGGCGCATCGCCCACCTCGACCACCTCGGCGACCTGCCAGCCCTTGGCACGGCAGACGCAGTCGCAGACGATCGGCGCGCCCTCGGGGGCGACGTCGAGCCCGCGGTCACGCAGACTGGAGATGTGGAGCAGCACGTCCTTGAGTCCGGTCAGGTCCGGGTCATCAGGAACGATAAAGCCGTACCCCTTGCCGGGATCGAACCACTTAATCCGGCCTGTCACACGGACAACCGCGTGAGTATCGGAGTCTTCGTATTCGGCCACCACGTCTCCCCGGTCCACGTTTGTCGCAGACAGGGCATATACTAACACGGTTCGTTGAACGCCTGAAAAGGGAAAAACGAGTATTTCACTGCCAATACAGCCTCAGGCAGAACGAAATTTCACGTCCGGGGCCACTTTGCGCCGGGCCCGGCAATAAACAGGCCGGACCTGTTCGCGCGCCGGTCGAGGGGGCGGCATGGCCCGGGAATTTGGGGAAGCTCCGCGTGGTAGTCCCTAGGGGAGTCGAACCCCTCTCTTCAGGTTGAAAACCTGACGTCCTAACCGATAGACGAAGGGACCACTGCGCGGAGAGCGGGCGATATAGCCGCCGATTCCGGGTCGTGCAAGCCCAAGTCTACGGGTCCGCAAAGGTTTTTTTGCCGCGTTCGGTCAGCCCATGCGTGGGTCGGCGATGTCCTCGATCTCGAATTGCACGCCGCGACGGCCGTTCCAGTCATCGGCCTTCAGACGACCGGCGACGCACAAACCGCCCTGCCCCGCCAGCAAGGCCTTGCCGCCCGGCAGGTCGGCGCAGCGCCAGGCGATGGCCTTGACCGAGGCCCCGTCGGCCCCGACCAGACGACAGCGGACATGGCCACCGTTCATCGCCACCGAGTCACGGGCCAGCACGCCTTGCAGCGCGAACAGGGGCTCGGGATTGGCCGGGCCGAACGGGGCCAGGCGTTCGAATTGTTCAAACAGGGCCCGGCTGGCGGCGCCCGGTTCGATCAGGGCGTCCAGCTCGACCCGGTCCAGAACATCCGCTCCGGCCTGTTCGCCGATCATCCGGTCATTGAGAAAGTCGCGCAGGGCGTCGATGGCGTCTGCGCGCACCGTCAGTCCCGCGGCCATGGCGTGGCCGCCGCCGGCGATCAGCCGCCCCGCCTCCCACGCGGCCTGCACGGCCTTGCCCAGATTCATGCCGGGCTGGGACCGCCCCGAGCCCTTGCCGATGCCGTTGATCGCATCGACGCCGATGACCACGACCGGCTTGCGCCAGCGTTCGCGCAGGCGACCGGCGACGATGCCGACCACGCCCGGGTGCCAGTCGTCGCCGGCGATGACCACCACGGCCGAGCCGTCGGCGTGGGCTCCGGTGGCCTCGACCCGGCGCTGGGCCTGATCGGTGACCTCGCGCTCGACCTCGCGGCGCGCGATGTTCAGCGCGTCCAGTTCCTGGGCCAGGGACGCCGCCTCGGCCGGATCGTCAGTCGACAGCAGTCGGGCCCCGAGGTCGGACTTGCCGATCCGCCCTCCGGCATTGATGCGGGGCCCGAGGATGAAGCCGGCGTGATTGCTCTTGGCCGGGCCTTCCTCGGCTCCAGCCGCGGCCAGCAGGGCCTTCAGCCCCGGATTGCGCCACTCGGACATGACCTTCAGGCCGAGGCTGGTTAGGGCCCGGTTGAAGCCGGTCAGGCCGGTGACGTCACAGATCGCTCCCATGGCCGCCAGATCCAGCCACTGACGGATGTCCGGTTCCGGTCGGTCGGTGAACAGATTGCGGGCCCGACCCTCGCGGTTCAGTGCCGCCAGCAGCACGAACACCACCCCCGCCGCCGCCAGATTGCCCTGCCCCGAATTGCAGCCGGGCCGGTTGGGATTGACCACGGCGGCGCAGACCGGCGGATGCTCGCGCATCATGTGATGGTCGATGACCACGACCTTCAGCCCGATATCCGAGGCATGGGCCACGGCCTCATTGGCGGCCGCACCGCAATCGACCGTGATGACCAGTTCGGCTCCGGCGGCTTTCAGGGTGTCGAAGGCCCGCGGGCTGGGTCCGTAGCCCTCGGTAATCCGGTCCGGCACATAGATCGGCAGGTCGACGCCGAGGGCCCGGAACCAGCGCACCAGCAGGGCAGCGCTGGAGGCTCCATCGACGTCATAGTCGGCGAATACATGCACCGACGCGCCGGCCTGGATGGCGTCAAGGATCGCGGCGGCGGCGGCGTCCATGTCCATGAAGCTGGACGGGTCGGGAAACAGCGCCTTCAGCGTCGGGGCCAGAAAATCGGCCCCCTGGTCGGCGCGCACGCCGCGGGCCGCGAGGGCGCGGGCCAGCGGTTCCTCCAGCTCCAGCGTCTGCATATGGGCGCGGATGGTCGCGGCCTCGGCCGGCCGCTGACGCCAGACCCGACCGGACAGCGAGCGGGTCACCCCAAGAAAGGCGGGTTCGGCGGCCGAAACGGGCCCGCCGTCAGCCATCAGACGGGCCGCGTCGTGCGGATACGCTGCACCGTGCGGGTGCTGGAATCCATCACCAGCGTATGGGTCGTGACGAAACCGTCGTGCATTCTGACCCCGTCCAGCATGGCCCCCTTGGTCACACCGGTGGCGGCGAAGATGGCATCCTTGGACACCAGTTCGTGCAGATCGTATTTGCGGTCGAAATCGGTGACGCCGGTCTTGCGGGCCCGGGCGCGCTCGTCGTCGTTGCGGAAGATCAGCCGGCCCTGGAAATGGCCGCCGACGCATTTCAGCGCCGAGGCCGCCAGCACGCCTTCGGGGGCTCCGCCCGAACCCAGATACAGGTCGATGCCGGTCTCGGGCTCGGCCGTGTGGATCACCCCGGCCACGTCGCCGTCGGTGATCAGCACCACCTTGGCCCCGACCTCGCGCAGGGCGGCGATCAGTTCGGCGTGGCGCGGCCGGTCCATGACGCAGACGGTGATCTCGGAGGGGCTGACGCCCTTGGCCGAGGCCAGCGAGCGGACATTGTCCTGAGGTGTCATGTCCAGATCGACGGTGCCCGGTGCAAAGCCCGGTCCGATCGCGATCTTGTCCATATAGGTGTCGGGCGCGTGCAGCATGCCGCCACCCGGCGACATCGACAGCACGCACAGGGCGTTGGCCATGGCCTTGGCCGTCAGGGTCGTGCCTTCCAGCGGATCGAGGGCGATATCGATGGCCGGGCCTTTGCCGGTGCCGACCTTCTCGCCGATGTACAGCATCGGGGCTTCGTCACGCTCGCCTTCGCCGATGACGATCTTGCCGTCGATGGCCAGCGCATTCAGCGCTGTACGCATCGCGTCCACGGCCAGCTGATCGGCGGCCTTCTCATCGCCCCGACCGATGCCGGCGTAGGAGGCGATGGCCGCCAGTTCGGTCACCCGGGCCGCGTCGGCGGCGAGGGTCGAGGAATAGGGGGCCTGATCAGCCATGGGTGAACTCCTGAAACGATAATCTCCGGATTCTGGTGTCCGGGTGAGGGTATGGAAGGGGGTCAGCGCCGCGGAATGGGCGGCGGGGCGCGGCCGCGTGCGCGCAATTCGTCAGCAAGGGCGTCGATCTCGGCCCGGGTCCGGGCCGTGGCCGGGGCGATCCGGGCCGCCTCGATCCGGGCCATGACGGCCGCGACATAAGCGTCGGGGTCGGACAGGGTCCATTCCAGTCGCGACACTTCGCCCGCCAGGGCACCGCCGGTGACATCCAGAGTGGCGACCTGGGCGGCCACGACGGAGGCGGCCGGCAGGTCAGTCGGAGTGGCCGGAAAGTCTTCCCAGCGTGGATAGGTGCGGTTGTCCTCGACCAGGGCCACGACCGCCGGGCTCGGGGCCACCGCATCGCCATGCGTCGCCGCACAGCCGGCGAGGCCGCTGAGAATCGCTCCCGACAGGAGCGTGACCATCTTTTTCCGCGCTGACACGTTCATTTCGGACCCGGTCATATGCCATGATCAGGAGCGGCGGAAGGGCGGTGCCGCCGCCCTGTGACCGCAAGTGACGAATCCAGGGACCCCGACCATGGCCAAGCGCCCGTCAAAGCCCACCGGCAAGGCTGCCGCCGCACCCGCGCGTGCGCCGCGCAAGGCGGGTCGCCCGACCTCGGCCCGCCCCCGTGCCGCGAAGACCAAAAAGCCCGCAGCCGAGGCCCCTGCCCCCGAATCAGCCGCTCCGAAAACCCCGGACCCCGTCGTTGATCCGGTCGCCGATCTGGCCGCCGACCAGCGCCGGATGATCGAGACCCTGTCACTGAACCTGGCCAAGGCGGCCATGACCGCCCAGACCGCGATTGCCGAGGCCGCGCTCAGCAAGGCCGACCGCCCCGCCGCCCTGTCGACCGACCCGTTCAACATCGGTCCGGCCATGAGCGAGGTGATGTCCAGTCTGGCGGCGCGCCCGGACAAGCTGTTCGCCGCCCAGGCTGACCTTTTCGGCCGCTACATGAATCTGTGGTCCGACACGGCCCGCCGCGCCGCCGGCGAAGACGTCCCGGTGCCGCCGTCGAAGGACAAGCGGTTTAAGGATCCGGCCTGGTCGGAAAATCCGATGTTCGACGTGATGCGCCAGTCCTATCTGGCCACCGCCGACTGGATGAACGGCCTCGTGTCCAGCGTCGAGGACGTCGATCCGCGCACGCGTCGCCGGGCCGAGTTTTTCACGAAGCTGCTGACCGACGCCTTTTCCCCGTCCAACTTCCTCGCCTCCAACCCGGCGGCGCTGAAAGCCATGGCCGAGAGCAATGGCGAGTCCCTGGTCAAGGGCATGCAGAATTTCGCCGCCGACATGGAGCGCGGGGCCGGCAAGCTGAAAATCAGCCAGGCCGACTATGGCCAGTTCGTCGTCGGCGAGAACGTGGCCACCGCCCCCGGTCAGGTGGTCTGGCGCGACGAACTGTTCGAACTGATCCAGTTCGACGCCGCGACGGACAAGCAGCGCGCCATTCCGCTGCTGATCTTCCCGCCGTGGATCAACAAATTCTACATCCTGGACCTGCAGCCGCAGAATTCGATGATCCGCTGGCTCTCGGCCCAGGGCTTCACCGTCTTCGTCTGCTCGTGGGTCAATCCGGACAAGGACAAGGCCGGCTGGGGTTTTGACGAATATCTGGATAAGGGCATCTACCGCGCCACGGAAAAAGTCATGGAGCAGTGCGGCACCGACCGGCTGAACACCGTCGGCTACTGTATCGGCGGCACCCTTATGGGCGCGGCCCTGGCCCATATGGCAGCCAAGGGCGACAAGCGGGTCAATGCGACCACCTTCTTCGCCGCCCAGCATGATTTCGCCGAGGCCGGCGATCTGCTGCTGTTCACCGATGAGCACTGGCTCAATGAGGTCGAGAAGATGATGGACGCGGCCGGCGGTATCCTGCCCGGCGCGTCGATGGCCGATACCTTCAACGCGCTGCGGTCCAATGACCTGATCTGGTCCTTCTTCGTGTCCAACTATCTGATGGGCAAGTCGCCGCCGGCTTTCGACCTGCTGTTCTGGAACGCGGACCAGACCCGCATGCCCAAGACCCTGCACATGGACTATCTGCGCAGCATGTACGGCAAGAACCTGCTGGCCAAAGGCGAGTTCACGATCGGCGGTGAAACGGTCGACCTGAGCAAGGTGACCATCCCCCTGTATTTCCAGGCCAGTCGCGAGGACCATATTGCGCCGGTGAATTCGGTCTACCGATCGGCCCGGGCCTTCACCAACGCTGACGTGACCCTGACCCTGGCCGGGTCCGGCCATATCGCCGGGGTTATCAATCCGCCGTCGGCCAACAAATACCAGCACTGGACCAACCCCGCCCTGCCCGCGACCCTGGCCGAATGGCAGGACAAGGCGGAGGAGCATCCGGGCAGCTGGTGGGACCACTGGGCGGCATGGCTGCACGAACATTCCGGTGATCAGGTCGCGGCCCGCGATCCGAAAAAGGGCCCGCTGAAGCCGATCGAACCGGCACCCGGCAGCTATGTGAAGGTGAAGAGTTGATCCGGATCGAGCCGAACCTGCTGCTGGCCATCACCACCGGTGTGGCGATGGCCCTGCTGGTCACCACGGCCTCGGTCTTCGGCGAGCCGGACCGGGTGCTGAAATACATCGTTCTGGTGGTGCTGTGCTCCGGGGGCTTCGTGCTGATGAACGGATGGTGGAGCCGGCGCATGAAGCTGGTGCGGCCACCGATGGTCCATGCCGAGGCGGCCACGACCGCCGTCTGGGCCAGTCTGTTCCCGCTGATGATCATCCTGTCGGCCGCCGTGCCGCTGGTGTTCCCGGGCCATGACTACGGTCTGCTGGTGATCATCGCCGCCGTCTGGTTCGGCGTGACCGTGGAGTCGGCGCTGAAGGCCCGTCAGGCGGGCTGAAATCGCAGCGCCGCGCCGTTGTTGCAATAGCGTTTCCCGGTCGGACGCGGCCCGTCGTTGAAGATGTGGCCCTGATGGCCCAGGCAGCGGGCGCAGTGGTATTCGGTGCGCGGAATGCCGATGACGAAGTCGCGCTTGGTGCCGACATTGTCAGCGATGACGTCGTAGAAGCTGGGCCAGCCGGTGCCGGAGTCGAATTTCCAGCGCGAGCGGAACAGCGGCAGGTCACAGCCGCGGCAGACGAAGGTCCCGCGCCGGTGCTCGTCGTTCAGCGGGCTGCTCCCGGCGCGTTCGGTCGCCTCGCGCCGCAGCACATTGAAACTGGCGGTCGGCAGGCGTTCACGCCACTGGGCCTCGGTCAGTCGCCGGAACGGCGAGTCGGCATATTGCCGTTCGGACGCATCGGCCTGCCCCGGCGAGCAGGCTGACACGGCCAGCGCACCGACGCTGGACAGAAGGGTTCGGCGGTGAAGCATGATCTGGGTCATGTCTCCATATACGACGGTAAGGGCCCGGCGGTTTCACCTTTGCGTCCTTCTCCCCTTGCGGGAGAAGGTGGCCGAGCGCAGCGAGGTCGGATGAGGGGTCTCTCTTGCTCGGGGAATCGGCGGCTTCACCGGCAGTCGATGACTCTCGGCACCGGCGTGACCCCTCATCCGTCAGCCTTCGGCTGCCACCTTCTCCCGCAAGGGGAGAAGGATCAGGTGAGTCCCGTGTCCTCGGCCAGCCCCAGCATCAGGTTGAGGTTCTGCACCGCCGCGCCCGAGGCCCCCTTGCCCAGGTTGTCGAGCACCGCCACCAGCCGCGCCTGACCCCCGTCGCGGTCGCCGAACACATGCAGCCGCATGTCGTTGCTGCCGTTCAGCCCCTCGGGATCAATGCCGGTCATGGCCTCGGTCTCGTCCAGATCGACGACCTCGACGAAGCGGGTCCGTTCATAGGCCTCAACCAGCGCGCCGTGCAGGCGTTCGATCGACGGGGTTTCGGGCAGGGCCGACAGATGCAGCGGCACCTCGACCAGCATGCCCTGACGATAGTTGCCGACCGCCGGCGAAAACAGCACCGGCCGCTCCAGCCCGGCGTGCTTCGTCATCTCGGGCACGTGCTTGTGCTTCAGCGACAGGCCATAGGCCCGGAAGGCGTCGGGCTTCGTCTCGTCGGGGCCGGATTCGAATGCGGCGATCATCGCCTTGCCGCCGCCCGAATAGCCCGACACCGCATGGACCGTCACCGGCCAGTCGGCCGGCACCAACCCGGCCTGCACCAGCGGCCGCATCAGGCCGATGAAACCGGTCGGATAGCAGCCCGGATTCGAGACCCGGGTGGCAAAGGCGATGGCCTCGCGCTGGCGCAGGCTCATTTCGGCGAAGCCATAGACCCAGCCCGGCGCGACGCGATAGGCGGTCGAGGCATCGATGACCCGCACCTTGGGATTGTCGATCATGGCCACGGCCTCGATGGCCGCGTCATCGGGCAGGCACAGGATCACCGCATCGGCGCTGTTCAACGCCTTACGCCGGGCGTCGACGTCGCGCCGCCGGTCGCCCAGCAGGATCAGCTCCAGATCGTCGCGCGCCTCCAGCCGCTCGCGGATCTCGAGCCCGGTCGTTCCGGCCTCGCCGTCGATGAAGATGGTGTGGGTCATATGATCCGGGCCCAATGTCCGAGGACACCGCCAATGATAACAACGGCGGAAACAAAAATCAGAGTCAAAAGCGCCAGACCTACGGCGATTACGCTCCAGTAATAGGCGGGCTGGGCGGCACGATGGATGGTCTGATTGCGCTTCTTGTCGGGATCTCTGATCTCTCCCAGACGCAACGCCGCGAGAACCGGAATCGCCAGCAACACACCCATCACGAACAAGACGACGGCGTAAACGAGAGCAGCTCGATCGTTCATCTGACGCTCCAGAATCCTTCTCCCCTTGCGGGAGAAGGTGGCCCGCGTAGCGGGTCGGATGAGGGGTCACGCGGACCCATAATTCACTGCCTTCGAAATCCAACGGTGAGAACGGTTTAACCCCTCATCCGTCAGGCTTCGCCTGCCACCTTCTCCCGCAAGGGGAGAAGGAACAGCAACCCAAGAAAAAGGGCGCTCCGGTTTCCCGGAGCGCCCCCAATCCATAACCGATGAAACGGTTTAGCGCTTCGAGAACTGGAAGGACTTGCGAGCCTTGGCCCGGCCGTACTTCTTGCGCTCGACGATACGGCTGTCGCGGGTCAGGAAGCCATGCGGCTTCAGGACCTTGCGCAGTTCCGGCTCGAAATGCGTCAGGGCGTGCGACAGGCCGTGGCGGATCGCCCCGGCCTGGCCGGACAGGCCCGAACCCTCGACGGTGCAGACCACGTCATACTGGGTCTCGCGGTCGGCGACGGTCAGCGGCTGGGCGATCATCATGCGCAAGATTTCGCGAGCGAAATACTGCAGCTGATCCTTGCCGTTGATGGTGATCTTGCCGGTGCCGCGCTGCAGCCAGACGCGGGCGATGGCGTTCTTGCGCTTGCCGGTCGAATAGGCACGACCCTGGGCGTCCAGCTTCTGGACATAGACGGGGGCGTCGTTCGAGCCGTCCGAGGTGCCGAGGCCTTGCAGGGCGTCGAAACCGCTGGCGGCCGTCGCTTCGTTGGTGACGTCGGTCATTCTCAGACGCTCCGGGTGTTCTTGGAGTTCATCGACTTGAAGTCGACGGTCTCGGGCGATTGGGCTTCGTGCGTGTGGCTCGGACCGGAGAACAGACGCAGGTGGGTCATCTGGGCGCGGGCCAGGGGGCTTTCCTTGGGCAGCATGCGCTCGACGGCCTTCTCGAGCACGCGCTCGGGGAAGCGGCCGTTCAGGACCTTCTCGGGGGTGGTCGACTTGATGCCGCCCGGGTGACCGGTGTGACGATAGTAGATCTTGTCGGTCAGCTTCTTGCCGGTGAACACCACCTTGTCGGCGTTGACGACGATGACATGGTCACCGCTGTCGACGTGGGGGGTGAAGTCCGGGCGGTGCTTGCCGCGCAGACGCATGGCGATGAATGTTGCGAGACGACCGACCACGACGCCT